>Ga0209172_10001613_pt1 | contig 46015 bp, 50 predicted proteins | sample LarsenN4metaG_FD_184113 | JGI IMG/M metagenome (GOLD analysis project Ga0209172, IMG submission 184113) | Hot spring sediment bacterial and archeal communities from British Columbia, Canada, to study Microbial Dark Matter (Phase II) - Larsen... ... | reverse complement strand
GCGGATACTCGTCCTGCGAGACCGGCATGATGCCGAAGGACACCGGGAACGCTTCGCCGGTGAGCACGAGATACACGCCGGGAAGCTTCTCGGCGCGCGAGACGTCCACCGATACGATCTCGGCGTGCGGATGCGGCGAGCGCAGCAGCCGGCAATGCGCCATCCGCGGCAGAACGATGTCGTCGGCGAAACGCGTCTGGCCGGTGACCTTGGCGCGGCCGTCCACGCGCCGGCGCGGTTTGCCGATCACCTTCACGGCCGCCCTCCTTCGCCCTGCGACGGCCGGACCGTGCCCGGCTCGCCGCTCATTCTCTTCGCCGCCTCCTCGATCGCCTCGTAGATCTGCTCGTAGCCGGTGCAGCGGCAAAGGTTGCCCGAGATCGCCTCGCGGATCCGCTCGCGCGAGGGGCTCGGCTCGCGCTCAAGCAGCGCCTTCGCCGTCATGAGGATGCCCGGGGTGCAGTAGCCGCACTGCGCCGCGCCCAGGTCGGCGAACGCGGCCTGCAGCGGATGCAGCTCGCCGCCGCGCGCCAGCCCCTCCACCGTCTCCACGCTGCGCCCGTCGCACTCCAGCGCGAGCACGAGGCAGGAAAGCTGCGGCTCGCCGTCCACGAGCACCGCGCAGGCGCCGCATTCGCCCAGCTCGCAGCCGTGCTTGGTGCCGGTGAGGCCGAGGTCCTCGCGCAGTACCTCGAGCAGCGTCTTGTAGGACGCGAACGAGACCTCCATCTCCTCGCCGTTCACGCGCAGGCGCGCCTGCACCTTGCGCCGCAGTCGCACCGCCCCTTCCGCCGCCGCGTTCATTTGTTTGGGCCCCAAACAATTCGCCTGCGGCGACTGTACACCATACAATCGCGCCATGAAAGTCTTTCAGATCCAGGACGACTGGGGTTTCGAGCACCTGAAGCTCGCCACCCGGCCGGATCCGAAACCGGGTCCCGGCCAGGTGCTGCTGAAAATGAGAGCCGCTTCGCTCAACTACCGGGATCTCGTGGTGCCGAACCGAGGCTACGGCTCTTTTACCGGAACGCTGCCGCTGATCCCGGTGTCGGACGGCGTCGGCGAGGTGATCGAGTGCGGGCCGGGGGTCAGCCGCGTGAAGCCGGGCGAGCGCGTCTGCCCGCTCTTCAACCAGGGCTGGATCGGGGGGGAGCCCTCGCTCGAGCGGTTGACGAAGACGCTCGGCGGCCCCTTGGACGGCACCATGGCCGAGTACATGGTGCTGCCCGAGGATGGCGTCTGCCGCGTGCCCGAGCACCTCACCGACGAGCAGGCGGCGACGCTGCCCTGCGCCGCGCTCACCGCCTGGAGCGCGATCGTCACCTACGGCAACCTCGGCCCGGGCTCGAGGGTCCTTGTCCAGGGCACCGGCGGCGTGGCGCTCTTCGCGCTTCAGTTCGCCAAGCTCCTCGGCGCGCACGTCACCGTGATCTCGTCCAGCGACGAGAAGATCGCGCGGGTGAAACAGATGGGCGCGGACGCCACCCTCAACTACTCGACGACGCCCGAGTGGTACCGCGCAACGCGCGAGATCACCGGCGGCCGCGGCTACGACCACATCGTGGAGCTGGGAGGCGAAAAAACGCTCGAACAGTCGCTGCGCTGCATCCGGCCCGGCGGTACGCTCTCGATGATCGGCGTGCTCTCCGGCGGCAGGCTGTCGGCGCCGCTTGGCCTCGTGGTGACGCGGCAGGTGCGCCTTCAGGGCATCACCGTCGGCCACCGCGACGGCTTCGAGGCGATGGCGCGTGCGATCGGCCAGCACCGGCTCGTGCCGGTCGTGGACCGCGTGTTCGCGTTCGAGGAGCTGAAGGAGGCGCTGGCGTACCTGAAGAGCGGCGCGCACTTCGGCAAGATCTGCATCCGGCATTGACCGGCGCCCCGCGATGAACGGCGGCGACGCCGTCCGTTCCATCGCGGGGAAATCAAAGCTGCGGCGCAGCCGTCAGCCCTGACGCAGCTTGAACCTCTGGATCTTCCCGGTCGCGGTCTTCGGCAGTTCGGTGACGAACTCGATCCAGCGCGGGTACTTGTAGGGCGCAAGGCGCGACTTCACGAAATTCTGCAGCTCCTCGGCCGAGGCCTGCTTGCCGGGCTTGAGCACGACGTAGGCCTTCGGCTTCACCAGTTTCTGCTCGTCCTCCTTGCCGACGACCGCCGCCTCCAGCACCGCCTCGTGCGCGGCGAGCGCCGACTCGACCTCCGCCGGCGACACCCAGATGCCCGAAACCTTTAGCATGTCGTCGGTGCGTCCGCCGTACACGTAGTAGCCGTCGGCGTCCTGAAGGTACTTGTCGCCGCTTCGCGTCCACTCGCCGATGAAGGTGGTGCGGCTCTTCTCGCGGTTGTTCCAGTACAGGTTCGCCGCGGTCGGCCCCTTGATCAGCAGCTCGCCCAGTTCGCCCTGCTTGACCGGATTGCCCTGCTCGTCCACGAGCTTGAGCTCGTAACCGGGCACGGGCTTCCCGGTGGTGCCGTAGCGTAAGTCGCCCGGACGGTTGGATAGGAAGATGTGCAGCATCTCGGTCGAGCCGATGCCGTCGAGGATCTCGACGCCGGTGCGCTCCTTGAAGCTCTGCGCGATGTGCGGCGGCAGGGCCTCGCCCGCCGACACGCACTGGCGCAGGGTGAGCCTGTCGCGCGCGGGAAAGGCGGGACTCGCCAGCATCGCGGCGTACAGCGTCGGCACGCCGAAAAAGAGCGTCGGCCGGCGCTCGACGAGCCGCTTGAACACCGAATCCGGCGTCGGGCGCTCGGCCATCAAGACCGTGGTCGCGCCGACCGTGAGCGGGAACGAGAGCGAATTGCCGAGACCGTAGGCGAAAAACAGCTTCGCCGCCGAAAAGACGACGTCCGCCTCGTTCATTCCGAGCACCCCTTTCGCGTACAGCTCGGCGGTGTAGCGCATGCTCGATTGCACGTGCACCGTGCCCTTCGGCATGCCGGTCGAGCCGGACGAATACAGCCAGAAGCACGGATCGTCGCGCGTGGTCGGCGCGGGATCGAGCTCCGGGCTCGCGGTGGCGAGAAGCGGCGCGAGCGGAGTCCGGATCACGTGCCGGAGGAACCGCAGCCGCCCGAGGAACGGTTCGAACTGCGGCAGGAGCGCCGGCGAGACGATGAGCGCCTTGGCGCGGCTGTCGGCGAGCATGTACTCGTAGTCCTTCGGCGTGAGCAGCGTGTTCACCGCGATCGGCACGATGCCGGCGCGGATCGCGCCGAGAAAGGCGACCGGCCAGTCCATCGTGTCGTGCATCGCGAGCAGCACCCGGTCTTCCATCTGCAGCCCGAGCGAGAGCAGATGGTTGCCGAAGCGATTGACGCGCTCGGCGAGCTCGCCGAACGTGCACTGACCGGCGTCGTCCACGTAGGCGATCTTGTCGCGACGGCCCGCTCTCAGGTTGCCGCCGACCAGATCCTCGGCCGCGTTGTATTCGCGCGGCAGCTGCGGCAGATTCATGCGTCCCCCCTCCACGATCTCGGAATCCGGGTCAGACCCGGGTCTGACCCTGGTTTTCGGCCTCGACCTCGTCCTTGACTAGCGCGAGCCAGGCGGCGCCCCACTCGGCGGCGGTCTCCTCCGGCAGCACGCCGGAGGAGGCGTCATGCTGGACGCGCTCGCCGATGCGCCGCGCGCCCAGCTCGGCAAGGATATCGTCGAAGCGCTTGCCGCCGAAGTTGAACGTCTCGGCGTAGGTGCGATCGCCCAGCCCGAACACGCCGTAGCGCACGTGCGAAAGATCGGGCCGCTTCGCCTTCAGCTCCTCGTACAGCGCGCGCGCGTTGTCGGGCACGTCGCCCTGTCCGTAAGTCGACGTGCAGACGAGGAACACGCCCTCGCGCTGGAAAACGGAGATGTCCACCTTGTCCATCAGCAGCGTCTCGACGCGCGTCTCGCCGTCGTCCCAGGCGAGCTCCAGCTCCTGGGCGACGAGCTGCGCGGTGCCGGTCATGGTGCCGACGAGGATGGTGATCTTGACCGCCATCGGAACTAGACAATATAATGCACCTCCGATGCTTGGTCAAGCAACATACTGCATGAGGCGCCGACGGCCGTGAACGCGCCGCATCCGCGCCCGGAAGCGCTGTACCTTGCGCAGCTCGGCGAGCGCGTGCGCGCCTGGCGCGCGGGCCAGGGCATGACGCGCCGGCGCCTGGCGGCCGTCTCCGGCGTCTCGGAACGCTATCTCGCGCAGCTCGAGGCCGGACGCGGCAACATCTCCATCCTGTTGTTGCGCCGCATCGCGAACGCGATGGAGGTGCCGGTCGAGATCCTGGTGCGCGAGCACGACGGCGAGCCGCGCCATGCCCGTGTGGCGCTCGTCGGACTGCGCGGCGCGGGCAAGTCCACGCTGGGGCAGAAGCTCGCCCGCGCGCTCGACGTGCCTTTCGTCGAGCTCGACCGCGAAGTCGAACGCGAGGCCGGCGCGAGCCTCGCCGAGGTGTTCGCGATGTACGGCCAGGAAGGATTCCGGCGCTTCGAGCGCAAGGCGCTCGCGCGCGTACTGAAGGACCATCCGCGCGCGGTGATCGCCGCCGGCGGCGGCATCGTCAACGAGCCCGAAACATGGCGTATCCTGCACGACAACTGCTTCTGCGTTTGGCTGAAGGCCTCGCCCGAGGAACACATGAAGCGAGTGATGGATCAGGGTGACATGCGCCCGTTCCACGGCCGCGCGGCGGCGCTGGACGAGATCCGCCGGCTGCTCGCCGAGCGCGAGCCGCTCTACGCCAGGGCCGACGCCGCCATTGACACCTCCGGACGCCCGCTGCGGGCCAGCCTCGCTGAACTGCGCGCCCTCGTCGCCAAGGAGCAATCATGACCGATCTCTCGCAACCGCCGCTGCGCGTGTCGTTCGATACGCACCCGGACCGCTACCACCACTGGAAGCTCGCCTGCGAAGGCCCGGTGGCGACGCTCACGCTCGACGTCGCCGAGGACAAGGGTCTCGCCCCCGGCTACCGGCTGAAGCTCAACTCCTACGATCTCGGCGTGGACATCGAGCTGCACGACGCGCTCAACCGCATCCGCTTCGAGCATCCGGAAGTGAAGACGGTGGTGATCACGAGCGGCAAGAGCCGCATGTTCTGCTCCGGCGCCAACATCTACATGCTCGGGCAGTCCACGCACGCGTGGAAGGTGAACTTCTGCAAGTTCACCAACGAGACGCGCAACGGCATCGAGGACTCGAGCCGCCACTCGGGCCTGAAGTTCCTCGCGGCGCTGAACGGCACCACCGCCGGCGGCGGCTACGAACTCGCGCTCGCCTGCGACGAGATCGCGATGGTGGACGACCGCTCCAGCACCGTCAGCCTGCCGGAGGTGCCGCTGCTCGGCGTGCTGCCCGGCACCGGCGGCCTGACGCGCCTCACCGACAAGCGCAAGGTCCGGCGCGACCTCGCCGACGTCTTCTGCACCACCGCCGAGGGTGTGCGCGCTGACCGTGCCCGGGAATGGGGACTGGTGGACCACGTCGCCCGGCCGCAGCAGTTCGCCGAGCTGGTGAAGGCGCGGGCGCTCGAACTTGCCGCGCTCTCGGACCGCCCCGGAGGCCAGGGCGTCACGCTGACCCCGCTCGCACCGAAGCTCGTCGCCGTGAACGTGGACGCGGCGGCGCGTCGCGCGGAAATCACGGTGCAGGGCCCGACTGCGGGCGATCTCGCCGTGCGGCGCGAGGCGACGTGGTATCCGCTTCAGCTCGCGCGCGAACTGGACGCGGCGATCCTCGACCTGCGCCACAACCATCTCGACATCGGACTGTGGGTGCTGAAGACGAAGGGCGACATCGAGACGGTGCTTGCGCTCGACGGCGTGCTCGAGGCGAACGCCGGCGACTGGTTCGTGCGCGAAGTGCTCGGTTATCTGCGCCGCACGCTCGCGCGCCTTGACGTGTCCTCGCGCTCGATCTTCGCGGTGGTCGAGCCCGGCTCGTGCTTCGCCGGCACGCTCGCCGAGCTGCTGCTCGCCGCCGACCGCGGCTATATGCTCGACGCCGAAGGCGGCCCGGCGATCGCGCTTTCGGCGCTCAATTTCGGCGCCTATCCGATGGTGAGCGGCGCGACGCGACTGGAGGCGCGCTTCTGCGACGAGCGCGCACCCGTCGAGGCGGCGCGCCAGGCGATCGGCCGGCGGCTCGACGCGCGTGAGGCGCGCGCGCTCGGCCTGGTGACGTTCACGCCCGACGACATTGACTGGGAGGAAGAGGTGCGCATCGCGCTCGAGGAGCGCGCCAGCCTCTCGCCCGACGCGCTCACCGGGATGGAGGCGTCGCTGCGCTTTCCGGTGCGCGAGAACATGCTGACGCGCATCTTCGGGCGCCTGTCGGCATGGCAGAACTGGATTTTCAACCGCCCGAACGCCGTGGGCGAGCACGGGGCGCTCAAGGTCTACGGCACCGGCGCGAAGGCGAAATTCAACTGGGAAAGGGTCTAGGCATGACCGCCGTCAACTACACCGAAAAGATCCCCAACAACGTCAATCTCGCGGGGGACCGCACGTTGCAACGGGCGCTCGAGCACTGGCAGCCGAAGTTCCTGCAGTGGTGGCACGAGATGGGACCGACCGATTTCGAGAAGGCCGATGTGTACCTGCGCACCGCGGTGTCGGTGGATGCGCAGGGCTGGGCGCAGTACGGCTACGTACGCATGCCCGAGTACCGCTGGGGCATCTTCCTCGCCGATCCGGTGCCCGACCGCCGCATCGGCTTCGGCGACGCCATGGGCCAGCCGGTGTGGCAGCAGGTGCCCGGCGAGTACCGCTCGCAGCTGCGGCGCCTGATCGTCACGCAGGGCGACACCGAGCCGGCGTCGGTCGAGCAGCAGCGGCTGCTCGGTCACACCTGCCCGTCGCTGTACGACCTGCGCAACCTCTTTCAGGTGAACGTCGAGGAAGGCCGGCATCTGTGGGCGATGGTGTACCTCCTGCACGCCTACTTCGGCCGCGACGGGCGCGAGGAGGCCGAGGAGCTGCTCGCGCGCCATTCGGGCGACGCCGACAAGCCGCGCATCCTCACCACCTTCAACGAGCCGATCTCCGACTGGCTGTCGTTCTACTGCTTCACCTACTTCACCGACCGCGACGGCAAGTACCAGCTGAAGAGCCTCGCCGAAAGCGCCTTCGATCCGCTGTCGCGCACTTGCCGCTTCATGCTCACCGAGGAAGCGCACCACATGTTCGTCGGCGAGACCGGGATCGGCCGCGTCATCCGGCGCACGCTGGAGGTGATGAAGGAACTCGGCACCGACGACCCGGCGCGCATCCGCGCCGCGGGCGCGGTGGACCTGCCGCTGGTGCAGAAATACCTCAACTTCTGGTGCTCCTCGTCGCTCGATCTCTTCGGCTCCGAGATCTCGTCGAACGCCGCCGTGAACTTCGCCAGCGGCATGAAGGGCCGACCGGACGAGAGCCAGTACGAGGACCACGTGCTGCGCGGCGCGACCATGCGGCTTGCCACCCCCGAAGGCGAGCAGGAGGTTCCTGCGCTCAACGCCCTCAACGAGGTGATGCGCGAGTCCTATCTCAAGGACTGCGAGATCGGCCTAAAGCGCTGGAACCGCCTGATCGAGCGCGCCGGCCATCCGGAGCTGCAGTTGACGCTTCCGTCCTCGCGCTTCCGCCGCGCGATCGGCGCCTGGGCCGGCCACCCGGTGGATCCGAGGGGCAACCTGATTCCGCGCGAGGAGTACGAGCGGCGCCTGCACGATTGGATTCCGTCGCCCGCGGACCGGGCGTTCGTGCACAGCCTGATGCAGCGCGTCACCGAACCCGGCAAGATGGCCGCCTGGATCGCGCCGCCCGAGCGGGGGATCAACAACCAGCCGGTGGAGTACGAGTACGTCCGCCTTCACTAAAACGGAACTCGCGGATTTCCTCAACCGCATGCTCGAGGCCGAGCGCGCGGGGGCAAGAGCGCTCGTCGTCTTCATGGACGAGCACGACCGCAGGGGCGTGGCGTGGAACACGCTGCGTCGCGTGCAGGCCGACGAGGCGCACAACTGCGCGCTGATCGGCAAGCTGCTCGACCGCGAGGGCGTGCCGCACAGCCACGCCACCGGCGAGTTCTACGCCAAGGCGGTCGCGGTCAAGGGCCGGCGCGCGCGGATCGAATTCCTCATGCGCGGCCTGGGCTGGGCGGTCAAGCGCTTCGAGGAGGCGCTGCCGCGACTGGACGAGGAGGCGCGGGCGGTGTTCCAGCGCATGCGGGACTCGCATCTGCGCAGCATCGCCGCATGCCGCGCCGTCGCCGAATCGCTCTCGGACTGAGCGCGCTCGCGGCGGCCGCCGCGCCGCCCGCGGCCGCCTGCGACGTGCCGGAGGAAGGCGCGGCCCCCTACCGGCGGCTGGTCGCGCGGGTCAAGTACCTGCCCGAGACCGAAGCGTGGGCCGAAGGCATGTCGCGCGAGAACAAGCGGGTGCAGTACGTGCTGCACCTCGGCGCGCCGCGGCACATCGGCGGCCGCTGCTACTGGCTCGTCGAGGTGCGCGCCGGAGACTGGACCTGGAAGCGTTTCCTCGTGCCCGGCGCCGGCGGCCCGCTGATCGAGCTTGCCCCGCGCACAGCGGACTGACGGTCGCGAAACCGCGCTGCCCCGCCGCTACCTTGCACCGTGCCGGCGCAGCATGCGCGCCATCGGCTTGAGATTCGCGGCCTCCGCGATCGACAGGGGTGTCGCGCCGCTCGCGCTTCGGGCGTGGATGTCCGCTCCCTTCCTGATCAGCAGCTCGGCGATCTCCACTCTCCCATAGAGCACCGCGGTGTGCAGCGGGGTCGTGCCGCTCTTGGTGCGGCTGTTGACGTCCGCGCCGCGCGCAAGCAGCAGGCCGACCAAGGCGATCTTGTCCTTCATGACCGCGTAGTGCAGCGCCGAAGCGCCGGTAGCGGGATCCTTCGCCTCGACATCCACGCCCTGTTCGATGAGCTTCAGCGCCGCGGCGTCGTCGCCTTGGGCGATCGCGCTGTGCAGGCTCTGCGGCGCCGCCTGGGCCGCCGGCGTCACCGCGACCGGTTCACCCGGCGCCGGTGCCTGAGACGCCGGCGCCTGTGGCGCCGCCGGAGCCTCGGGCGCGGGCTTGCTCTCCGGCGCCCCAAGCTCGCCTTCGGCGGTTCCGAAGATCGCCCGGAACACGCCACGCAGCGCCTCGCCGATCCCCTGAATCACGCGCTCCGGACCGGAGGGTCCGGCGGGCGGCGGCTGCGGGTCGTCTTGCGCTCGTGCACCGACAGCGAAACCCGCCGCCAGCACCGCGGCGGCGAGCCCCGCGACCCAGCTCCGGTTGCGCATGTCGCCTTCCCCCTGCCGCAACGTTGTGTTGTTGATGATACTCCGTCCGAAGTGCACTCCGACCGCACTCAGAGGAACTGCGGGTCCACCGGCACACGAAGACCGTTGGCGAGCCGGTTGGTGGCGTTGGCGAGTGCGACCACCGCCATCAGCTCCAGGAACATCGCCTCGGTCATGCCCTTGGCGCGCGCCGCCGCCGCATGTGAATGGGTGCAGTATTCGCAACCGTTCGTGGCGCTCACCGCCACGTACACCATCTCCTTCACCAGAGGATCCAGCGCCCCCGGCGCCATCACCTGCTTCACCTGCGCCCACGTGCGCTCCAGCAGCGCCGGGTCGTTGGCCAGCGCCTTCCAGAAATTGTTCACGCGGTCGGTCCCGCGCGTGCGCATGATGTCCTCGTACACGGCGCGCACCGCCGGCGGGGCGTCCGCGTGCTCGATCAGTTTCACCAGTGCCATCGGTCCTCCTTTCCGGTCGCGCGTTTGCAGGATAATAGGCGCATGCTGCTGAAAGGCTCCTGCCATTGCAAGGCGGTGCGCTTCACCGTGCGCTCGCATACCCCGGTGCCGTACATGCACTGCTATTGCTCGATCTGCCGCAAGACGGCGGGCGGGAGCGGCGCCGCCATCAACATCATGGGCGACGCGGACTCGCTCCGGGTGACCGGCAAGGCGAACGTCGCCGTGTACCGGGCGCATCTGTCGCCGCGCGCGCGCACGCGCTCGCCCGGACGGCGCCACTTCTGCCGGCGCTGCGGTTCGGCGCTGTGGGTGTGGGACCCACGCTGGCCAGAGTGGGTCTACCCGTTCGCCTCGGCGATAGACTCGAAGCTGCCGGCGCCGCCCGAGCGCCAGCACATCTTCCTCGGCTCGCGGGCCTCCTGGGTGCTCGTGCCGAAGGGCCCGCGCGAGAAGCATTTCCGCGAGTATCCGCGCGAGTCCATCCTCGACTGGCACCGCAAGCGCGGCCTGCTCCGATGAAGTTCCTCTTCGACCTGTTCCCGGTCCTTTGCTTTTTCGCGATGTACTGGGTCAGCGACATCTTTGCGGCCACCGCGGCGGCGATCGCCGCCACCGTCGCCCAGGTCGCGTGGCTGCGGCTGCGCCGGCGCCGCGTCGAGCCGATGCTGTGGGCGAGCCTCGGGATCATCCTCGTGTTCGGCGGGCTGACGCTCGCGCTCAGGGAACGGCTGTTCATCATGTGGAAGCCGACCGTGCTCTACTGGCTGTTCGCCGCCGTGCTCGCGGTCTCGGCCGCCGCGTTCGACCGCAACCTGATCCGCGCCTTGATGTCGAAGGAGCTCCGCCTGCCGGAGCCGGTGTGGGAAAGGCTCAACTGGAGCTGGGTCGCGTTCTTCGCCCTGATGGGTGCGGTGAACTTGCTGGTCGCCTACAACTTCAGCGAGGCGGTCTGGGTGCAGTTCAAGCTTTTCGGCGGCGTCGGGCTGATGCTGCTGTTCGTTCTCGGGCAGGCGCTGGTGATCGGGCGCTACCTCGGCGAGGCGCCCGAGCGCAAGGGCGAGCCGTGAGCGTGCGCGCCGAGATCGAGCGGCGCCTCGCGGCGCTCGCCCCCGAGCGGCTGGAGCTGGAGGACGAAAGCGCGCGCCACGCCGGCCATGCGGGCGCCGCGCCCGGCGGCAACACCCACTGGCGTCTCACCATCGTCGCCGCGGCGTTCGCCGGCAAGGCGCCCGTCGAGCGCCATCGCATGGTGTACGCGGCGCTCGGCGACCTGATGCGCAATCCGATCCATGCGCTCGCGCTCCGCGCCCTCGCGCCGGGCGAACCCGGCGCGAACGCGTGACGCGCAAAACTGACGCATAATCACGCATCGCGCCAAACACAGGAACCGCCATGAAAAGACTGATCACCCTCGCCGTGCTGGCGGCGGGCACTCCGTTCGCCGCCGCGCAGGCGCCGGCGAAGCCGCCGGCGCTGCCGACCAAGGAGGCGGCGAAGCCGGCGCCCTCCGGGCCGCTCGCGACCGTGAACGGCGTCGCCATTCCGCGCCAGCGCGCCGACATGATCGCGCAGCAGCGCATCCAGCAGGGCGCCGCCGACAGCGAGCAGCTGCGCGCGATGATCCGCGAGGAGCTGATCAACCGCGAGATCATCATGCAGGAAGCGAACCGCACCGGATTCGCCAAGCGCCCGGAGGTGCAGCAGGAGCTGGAATTCGTGCGCCAGAGCGTGATCGTGCAGGCGTACCTGCGCGACTGGGTGCGCCAGCACCCGGTGACCGATGCCGAGGTGCAGAAGGAATACGAGCGCGCCAAGCAGCAAACCGGGACCACGGAGTACCGCGCGCGGCACATCCTCGTCGCGAGCGAGGACGAGGCGAAGAAAGTGCTCGCCGAACTTCGCGGCGGCGCGAAGTTCGAGGATCTGGCGGCCAAGCACTCGATGGACGAAGGCACGCGCAGCCGCGGCGGCGACCTCGACTGGAACGTCCCGGCGACTTTCGATAAGGAGTTCGCCAACGCCATGGTCAAGCTGGAGAAGGGGACGACGACGAGCGCGCCAGTGCGCACGCGCTTCGGGTTCCACATCATCCGGCTCGACGATGTTCGCCCGGTCAACTTTCCGCCGCTCGCGCAGGTGCGGCCGCAGATCGAGCAGCGGCTGATGCAGCTGAAGGTGGAGAACCTGGTGCGCGAGATGCGCGCCAAGGCGAAAATCGAGTAGCGCCGCGAGCGGTTTGCGGCAGCCGGAACAGCCCCCATGCGTGCGCTGCTCATCCTCGCCAGCCTGCTCGCGCTGTCCGGCCCGGCGCCGGCGCAGACCCCGGCCAGGGCGATCTTCGCCGGCGGCTGCTTCTGGTGCATGGAGGAGGCGTTCGAGAAGGTGCCCGGCGTGCTCTCGGTCGTGTCCGGCTATACCGACGGGCGCACGGAGAACCCCACCTACGAACAGGTCAGCGCCGGAGTCACCGGCCACACCGAGGCGGTCGAGGTGGTCTACGACCCCGCGAAGGTGAGCTACGAGAAGCTGCTCGAGGTGTTCTGGCTCAACCACGACCCGACGACGCTCGACCGGCAGTTCTGCGACAGCGGCTCGCAGTACCGACCCGGCATCTACTGGCTCACCGAGGAGCAGCGGCGCCTCGCCGAGGCGTCGAAGGCGAAGTGGGAGAAGGAAAAACCGTTCGGCGAAAGGATCCTCACGCCGATCGTGAAGGCGAGCCGCTTCTGGCCGGCGGAGGAATACCACCAGGACTACTACAAGAAGAACCCGGTGCGCTATCGCTTCTATACAAGCGGCTGCGGCCGCTACGCGCGGCTCGACCAGCTCTGGGGAAGACTCAGGGCGAAGTGATCAGAACTTCCTGACGCGCTCGATCTCCGAGACGCGCCCGCCCACCAGCGTGATGGTGGTGATGAACGGGTCGGCCGCGGTCGGAAGATACGTCCACGTCTTCAGCGCCAGCCCGGCGCGCGCGGCACCGGAGTGCCGCCGTCCCATCGGCACGGTCGCGGGCGCGGCGATCGCGATTCCCTGGTCGGAGACGAGATCGGGCTCGCCGGCGATCACGAGCACCTCGCCCACGGTCATGCCGCGCTGGATGCTGATGTACTTCGCGAACGCGAGTCCGCGCGGCGGCTTCGGCTCGCGCGCGGCGCGCGCCGCGCGTTCCTCCGCCTCGCGCTTTTCGGCCTCCGCCCGGCGCCGCTCCCGCTCCTCGAATCGCTCGCGCTCGCAGGCGAGCGTGTAGCAGCCCGGCCCGCTCTCCGGCCGGGGCGGCGGCGGGACTTCCTTCGCATTCGGATCCACGACGACCGCATTGACGCCTGGAGGCGGCGTCTGATTGGAAAAATGCACGCGGCCCTGCGCGTCGGTCCAGCGGTAGATCTGCGCCGCGGCCGGCGGGGCGGCGCAGGCAAGCACCAGGATCAGGAGCGTACCCTTTTTCATGACACCCCTTCATGAACGCGCACGCCTGCCAGGCGGATGACCGCCCGCGGCGGCCCCGACCGCGCCGGGGTCAGTCGCACTCCTCGATCCACGCCATCTGGATCGCCTCGAGGATGCGCTCGCCGCAGCGCTTCGGGTCGTCGTCGAAGCCCTCCAGCTGCAGGACCCAGTGGTACAGGTCCACGAAGTTGACCGCCTTCGGGTCCTGGTCCGGATACTTTTCCGCGAGTGCAAGGGCGATCTCGCGCGAGTCGGTCCACTTCATTTCTTCGCGCCCCCTTCGCGTTCGTAGTTGATGGTGTACTTCGGAATCTCGATCACCAGATCGGCGTCCGCCACGCGCGCCTGGCACGACAGCCGCGAGGTCGCCTCCAGCCCCCAGGCCTTGTCGAGCAGGTCCTCCTCGCGCTCCTCCGGCGGCTCGAGCGATTCGTAGCCCTCGCGCACGATGACGTGGCAGGTGGTGCAGGCGCAGGACTTCTCGCAGGCGTGCTCGATCTCGATGCCGTGCGCGAGCAGCGTGTCGCAGATCGTCTCGCCGCTGCGCGCCTCGATCTCGGCGCCCTGCGGACAGATCGTCGCATGCGGCAGCACCTTCAGACGCGGCATCAGACGTCCAGGTTGGCGAGATTGCGCCCGGCGAGCGCACGCCGCACCGCCTCGTTCATGCGCCGCGCGGCGAACGGTTCGGAGGCGCGGTTGAGCGCCTCCATCGCACGCCGGATCGTGCGCGGGTCCTCCGCCGACAGGGCCGCCTCCAGCTCGGCGAGCAGCCGCTCCAGCTCGGCGCGCTCGGAGGGCTCCAGCAGCGCGCCGTCGGCGGCGATCGCGCCGCGCACCGCGGCCGCGATGCGCTCGGCCTCGACGCGCGCCTCGGCGAGCGCGCGCGCCGCCATGTCCTCGCGCGCATGCTCAATGGAATCGCGCAGCATCCGTTCGATGTCGGACTCGGAAAGCCCGTAGGAGGGCTTCACCACCACCGAGGCCTCGATGCCGCTGGACTTCTCGCGCGCCGAGACCGACAGCAGGCCGTCGGCATCCACCTGGAAGGTGACCCGCACGCGCGCCGCGCCCGCGGGCAGCGGCGGAATCCCCCGCAGCTCGAAGCGCGCGAGCGACCGACAGTCGGACACCAGCTCGCGCTCGCCCTGCACCACGTGGATGCTCATCGCCGTCTGCCCGTCCTTGAAGGTGGTGAACTCCTGCGCGCGCGCGGTCGGGATCGCGGAATTGCGCGGGATGATGCGCTCGACCAGCCCGCCCATCGTCTCGATGCCGAGCGAAAGCGGAATCACGTCAAGGAGCAGCCAGTCCTCGCCGGCCGGCCTGTTGCCGGCGAGCACGTTCGCCTGCATGGCCGCGCCGAGCGCGACCACCTGGTCGGGATCGAGGTTGTTGAGCGGCTCGCGGCCGAAGAAGCCGGCCACCGCACGCTGCACGTGGCGCATGCGGGTCGCGCCGCCCACCATGACGACACCCTTCACGTCGCCGGGCGAGAGCCCGGCGTCGCGCAGCGCGCGGCGGACCGGACCGAGCGTCTTCTGCACCAGATCGGCCGTGATCGTCTCGAACGTCTCGCGCGTGAGGACGATCTCCACGCGGCGGCCGCCGGTGAGCTCGGCGACGAGCGGCGCCTCCGTCTCGGCGGCGAGGCGCTCCTTCGCCGCGCGCGCGGCGAGCGCAAGGCGCCGCGCGTCTCTCGCCCCGGGTTCGGGCAGGCCGGCCTCGGCGAGCGCCCAGCGCGCGATGCGCTGGTCGAAATCGTCGCCGCCGAGGGCCGCGTCGCCGTTGGTCGCGAGCACCTCGAACACGCCGCGCGACAGTCGCAGGATCGAGATGTCGAAGGTGCCGCCGCCGAGGTCGAACACCGCGTACACGCCTTCGGCGGCGTTCTCCAACCCGTAGGCCACCGCGGCGGCGGTCGGTTCGTTCAGCAGCCGCAGGACCTCCAGGCCGGCGAGCCGCGCCGCGTCCTTGGTCGCCTGGCGCTGCGCGTCGTCGAAGTACGCCGGCACCGTCACCACCGCGCCGACGAGTTCCCCGCCGAGGGCGCGCTCGGCGCGAAGGCGCAGCACGCGCAGGATCTCCGCCGAAACCTCCACCGGACTCTTCACGCCGGCGACGGTGCGAAGCTGCACCATGCCGGGGGCGTCCACGAAGTCGTAGGGCGCGTTGCCGCTCCAGACGATGTCCTTCAGCCCGCGGCCCATCAGGCGCTTGACCGACGCGATCGTGTTCTTCGGATCGTCGGCCTGGTGCGCCTGCGCCTCGTAGCCCACCTGCACGGCGCCGTCCGCGCGGTAGCGCACGATCGAGGGCAGCAGCGGCCGGCCCTGCTCGTCGGCGAGCACCGTCGGCGCGCCGCTGCGCACGGTCGCGACCAATGAATGAGTGGTGCCGAGGTCAATGCCGACCGCCCGGCGATGCTCGTGCGGCGCCGGGGATGCGCCGGGCTCAGCGATCTGCAATAGCGCCATCGGGATCGTCCTGTTCGCAATCCGCGGCCGCGTCGATCTCGTCTGCGAGCCGGCGCAGGAACTGCAGCTCGCGCACCAGCCCCGCGGCGCCGGCGTAGTCGCGCTCGGCGTCCATGCGGCGCGCGATGTCGGCCTCGAGAGCCTGCATCGCCGCGGCGACTTCCTGCTCAAGCTGCGCAAGGCGCGCCGCGTCCCTCGCCGCGCGCGCCTCGGCCAGCGCCTCGCGCAGCTCCATCTGCCGCTGCAGGAACGCCTCCGGCATCGCGGTGCAGGTCTCGAACTGGGGATCCACGCCGTTCAGTTCCAGAAGGTAGCGCGCGCGCTCGACCGGATCCTTCAGCAGCCGGTACGCCTCGTTGGCGCGCGCCGACCAGGCGAGCGAGGCCCGCCGCTCCGCCGCGCCGGCGTGCGCGTAGCGGTCCGGGTGCACGCGTGCCTGCACCTCGCGCCAGGCGCGCTCCAGCGCCTCGGTGTCGAGCGCGTACGCCGGCGCCAAGCCGAACAGCTCGAAATGGTTGGTCATCGTTTGCCGCGACGGCTCGCACCGCGCCGCGCGCGCATCCGGCCACGCCGGCGGCCGCGCGCGCCCGCGCTCAGCCGCCTAGACGTTGAAGGACTCGCCGCAGCCGCACTGGTCCTTCACGTTCGGATTGCGGAACTTGAAGCCCTCGTTGAGGCCCTCGCGCGCGTAATCGAGCTCGGTGCCCTCCAGGTAGGGCAGGCTCTTCCTGTCCACCACCACCTTCACGCCGTGGCTCTCGAATTCGAGATCGTCGGGATTGACCGCATCGGCGAACTCCAGACGATAGGCCATGCCCGAGCAGCCGGAGGTGCGCACGCCGACGCGCAGCCCCACGCCCTTGCCGCGCCGGGCGAGAAAGCTCTTGACGTGCGCCGCCGCGCTTTCGGTGAGCGTCACCGCCATCGTCAGGCAACCTTGCGTTCGTCCCGGGACGCGTCCTTCTGCGGCGCGAGCCCGTGCTTGCGCCGGTAGTCGGCGATCGCCGCCTTGATCGCGTCCTCGGCGAGGATCGAGCAGTGGATCTTCACCGGCGGCAGCGCCAGCTCCTCGGCGATCTGCGTATTGCGGATTTTCTCGGCCTCCTCCAGCGTCTTGCCCTTCATCCACTCGGTGGCGAGCGAGCTGGAGGCGATCGCCGAACCGCAACCGTAGGTCTTGAAGCGCGCGTCCTCGATGATGCCCTGCTCGTTCACCTTGATCTGCAGCTTCATCACGTCGCCGCAGGCGGGCGCTCCGACCATGCCGGTGCCGACCGACGGGTCGGACTTGTCGAACGAGCCGACGTTGCGCGGGTTCTCGTAGTGATCAATGACCTTGCTGCTGTACGCCATGTTCCTGCTCCTTTGCGTTGGCTAGTGCGCCGCCCACTGGACGGAGTTGAGGTCCACGCCCTCCTTGTACATCTCCCAGAGCGGCGACATGTCCCGAAGCTTGGCCACCTTCGTCTTGAGGTGGGCCACCGTGTACTCGATCTCCTCCTCGGTGGTGAAGCGCCCGAGCGTGAAGCGGATCGAGGAATGCGCCAGCTCGTCCGAGCGCCCGAGCGCCCGCAGCACGTAGGAGGGTTCCAGCGACGCCGACGTGCACGCCGAGCCCGAGGATACCGCGATGTCCTTGACCGCCATGATCAGCGACTCGCCCTCGACGAAGTTGAAACTGACGTTGAGGTTGTGCGGCACTCGCCGCTCCAGCGAGCCGTTGACGTATACCTCCTCGATCTCGCGGATGCCCTCCAGGAGCCTGCGGCTGAGCGCGCGGATGCGCTCGCGCTCGGCGCCCATTTCGAGCTTGGCGATGCGGAACGCCTCGCCCATGCCGACGATCTGGTGCGTCGGCAGGGTCCCGGAGCGGAAGCCGCGCTCGTGCCCGCCGCCGTGGATCTGCGGCTCCAGGCGAACCCGCGGCTTGCGCCGGATGAAAAGCGCCCCGACGCCCTTCGGGCCGTAGGTTTTGTGCGCCGAGAACGACATGAGATCCACCTTGAGGGCGCCGAGGTCTATGTCCACCTTGCCGGTCGCCTGCGCCGCATCCACGTGGAACAGGATCCCGCGCCGGCGGCAGATCTCGCCGATCGCCGGGATGTCCTGGATCACCCCGATCTCGTTGTTGACGTACATCACCGAGACGAGGATCGTGTCCTTGCGCAGCGCCGCCTCCAGCGCGTTGAGGTCCACCAGCCCCTCGCCGTCCACGTCGAGGTAGGTGACCTCGAAGCCGCGGCGCTCGAGCTCCCGCATGGTGTCGAGCGTCGCCTTGTGCTCGGTCTTCACCGTGACGAGGTGCCTGCCCTTCGTCTTGTAGAACTCGGCCGCGCCCTTGAGCGCGAGATTGATGGACTCGGTCGCGCCCGACGTCCACACCAGCTCCTTCGGATCGCAATTGACCAGCGCCGCCACCTGCGCGCGCGCCTCCTCGACCGCCTCCTCGGCCTTCCAGCCGAACGCATGCGAGCGGCTCGCCGGGTTGCCGAAGTGCTCGGTGAGGTACGGGATCATCTTCTCGGCGACGCGCGGATCCACCGGCGTCGTCGCCGAGTAGTCGAGGTAGATGGGAAACTTCAGTCCGCTCTTCACGCCGCCACCCTCTCCGCACGGCCGCCGGCCGCCTCGCCCGGCCGCGCCTCGCATCCCGCGCGCTCGTCCCGGAAGTTGCGGATCACCGCCACCGGCTTGCCCTGCTGGTGCGCCACCACGTCGGCAAGGGACACCGAGGACAGATATTCGTGCATCTTGGCGTTGAGCGTCGCCCACAGGTCGTGCGTCATGCAGCGCTTGTCGTCGTCGCAGTTCTCCTTGCCGCCGCACTGCGTCGCGTCCATCGGCTCGTCCACCGCCGCGATGATGTCGCTGATCCGGATCGCCGCCGCCGGCCGCGCCAGGCAGTAGCCGCCGCCGGGCCCGCGCACGCTGTTCACCAGCTTCGCGCGGCGCAGCTTGCCGAACAGCTGCTCCAGATAGGAAAGCGAAATGTGCTGGCGCTCGCTGATCGCAGCAAGGGTCACCGGGCCGCGCTCCGCGCGCATGGTCAGATCCACCATCGCGGTCACCGCGAAACGGCCCTTCGTCGTCAGTCTCATGGGATCTTTTACCTATACCTGATTGCGTCGCTCAAGTATAGCAAAAGCCCGACTAGTTTGATCAAGTAACTTTTCTTTTACTTATCAGTTACTTAATCGCTCGCAACTCACCTGGCTTGGAGGGATCCGCCCCTTTCTCGATGAGGGCGCGCTCCAGCTTCCTCACTTTCTCGGTCAGCGCCGAAACGGTCTGCTCGAGCTCCTGCGCATGATCCACCAGCGATTGCAGGGTCTTGAGGTAGGGGTCCTCCTGCCCCTGCACCACGCCGTAGGCGGCGAAGTGCGGCGTCTGCGGCTCGGAGCCGGGCTCCTCGACCAAGCGACCCGGAACGCCGACCACGGTGGCCCCCGGCGGCACTTCCTTCACCACCACGGCGTTCGAGCCGATCTTGGCCCGGTCACCGACCGTGAAGCCGCCCAGAATCTTGGCGCCGGCGCCCACGACCACGCCGTTGCCGAGCGTCGGGTGGCGCTTCCGGCCGCGATACAGGCTCGTTCCGCCGAGCGTCACGCCCTGATAGATGGTGCAGTCGTCGCCGACCTCGGCCGTCTCGCCGATCACCACGCCCATGCCGTGATCAATGAACACGCGCCGCCCGATCTTCGCACCGGGATGGATCTCGATGCCGGTCAGCCAGCGGCTCAGGTGCGACGTGAACCGGCCCAGCCACTTGAGCCGGTGCGTCCAGCACCAGTGCGCGAGCATGTGGATCCACACCGCATGCAGGCCCGGATAGCAGGTGAGCACCTCCCATGCCGACCGCGCCGCCGGATCGCGCTCGAACACGCTGGCGATGTCCTCCCGGATCCGCTTCCACATGAACACGATGCTAGTTTCTCCGACTAGCGCGGTCAACTATTTCCGCGCCTTCTCCAGCGCGTTGAGCAACCCGCGCAGGATGTTGACCTCCTCGCGCTCGAGCGCGACGCGCGAAAAGAGCCGGCGCCAGCGCTCGCGCAGTTTCGAGTTCGATTCCGGATCGAGAAAACCGCTTGCCACCGCGGCACGCTCGAGATGAGCGTACAAGCCCTCCAGGTCCTCGATCGTCGCCAGCCGTCCCGAGTGAAGCGGCGGCGGCGCGGTGCCCCCGGCCGCCACGCATAGCTCGTAGGCGACCACCTGCACCGCCTGCGCGAGATTGAGCGAGCCGAGATTGAGCGCGCCCGGTGGCCGGTGCGTCGGAATGTGCACCAAGTACTGGCAGGCGAACACCTCGGCCTGGTCAAGGCCGCTCGCCTCGGGTCCGAAAACGAACGCGACCGGGCCGGACTGCGCCCGGGCGAGCGCGAGCTGCGCCGCCTCCCGCACCGCGAGCACCTGCGGCGACCACTCGCGCGGCCGCGCCGACAGCGCGAACCCGGCTTCGCAGCCGGCGAGCGCCTCGGCGAGGCTGGCGTGCACCTGCGCGCGTTCCAGCACCTCGACCGCGTGCGCCGCCATCCAGCGCGCCTCGGGCGCCGGGTAGCGTCGCGGCGAAACAAGCCGCAGGTCGGTGAGTCCCATCACGCGCATCGCGCGCGCCGCCGCGCCGATGTTGCCCGGATGGCTCGGGCGTACGAGCACGACGCGGCACGATTGCAGGAGGTCGTGGCCGGACATCGGCACTAGAATACGCGCCCCATGCATCCGCTGCTCAACATCGCGGTGAAGGCGGCGCGGCGCGCAGGCGGCATCATCAACCGCGCATCGCTCGACCGCGGCGGGCTGGAGGTGCGCGCCAAGCAGGCGAACGATTTCGTCACCGAGGTGGACCGCGCCGCGGAGGCGGCGATCATCGAGATCGTGCGCCGCGCCCATCCCGACCACGCCATCCTCGCCGAGGAGTCCGGCGCGCTGCCGAGCGCGCACGCCGAGTATCGCTGGGTGATTGACCCGCTCGACGGGACGACCAATTTCATCCACGGCTTTCCGCAATACTGCGTCTCGATCGCGGTGCAGCACCGCGGCGTCACCGCTCACGCCGTCGTCTACGATCCGTCGCGCAACGAGCTTTTCACCGCCTCGCGCGGCCGCGGCGCCTTCCTCGACGATCGGCGCATCCGCGTCTCGCGCTGCACGCGCCTGCGCGAGGCGCTGATCGGCACCGGATTTCCGTTCAAGGAGCTGGCGCGGCTCGATCTGTACCTGCGCCAGTTGCGCACGCTGATGGCGGGCACGGCCGGGGTGCGCCGGGCGGGCGCGGCGGCGCTCGACCTCGCCTGGGTCGCCTGCGCGCGCATGGACGGGTTCTGGGAGCTGGGCCTTTCGCCCTGGGACATGGCGGCCGGAGCGCTGCTCGTGCGCGAAGCGGGCGGGCTCGTCGGCGACCTCGCCGGCGGGCCCGATTACCTGGAGCGGGGCGACATCGTCGCGGCCACGCCGAAGGTGTTCCCGCAGCTGCTCGCGGCGCTCGCCGCCTGAGGGCTACGCCGCCGCGAGCCGGAATTTCTCGACCCGGTTGCGGCCGAGCTGCTTCGCCTGGTACATCGCGCGGTCGGCACGCGTAATCAGCGCATCCAGCGTCTGGCCGTCGCCGGGAAAGCTGGCGACGCCGATGCTCACCGAGCACGCGATGCGACGGCCCTCGACATCGAGCGGCGCCCCTGCGACCGCGTCGCGGATGCGCTCGGCGACCTCGATCGCGCCCTTCTCCGGCGTCTCGGGCAGCAGCACCACGAACTCGTCGCCGCCGTAGCGCGCCGGCACGTCGGTGTAGCGCAGCTCGGCCTGGATGATGCGCGTCAGGTGCCGCAGCAGGCGGTTGCCGACCTCGTGGCCGTAGGTGTCGTTGACCTGCTTGAGATTGTCGGAATCTATCATCAGGATGCTCGCCGGCCGACCGTAGCGCACCGCCTGGCCGAACAGGCGGTCGGCGGCGATGGCGAACCCGCGCGTATTGAACAGTCCGGTCAGCTCGTCGGTCTCGGAGAGGAGCTTGGCGCGGTTCAGGCCGTAGCGGATGTCGGCCGAGAACATGGTCACGATGTAGGCGACGAGCAGCACCGGCGCGATCTGCGCCGCAAAGCCGCCGAGAAAGGCGAGCGACGCAAGCTTGTCCGTCGAGAAGCTGCCGCCGAGGAAGATCTGGCAGGCGGCGATCAGCACGACCTCGACCAGCGTCGTGACCTTGCCGAGGGTGAGCGCCGCGGTGATGACCGGCAGCAGGTACAGGTTCAGCAGCGGGCTTTCGAGCCCTCCCGTGAAGTACAGCACCCAGGTGATGAAGGCGATCATGCCCCAGGTCTCGATCGCGATCTTCCAGCGCGTCTCCTCGCGGTAGAAGTTCGCGTAGCGAAACGCCATCACCAGGGCGGCGTAGAAAAGCAGCGCCGCCACGACCGCCGTCTCGACGTACTTCTCGGCCTCGCCGAAGACGACGTAGAGCAGCACCAGGATCAGCAGCAGCCAGTGGATCTCGGCCACCGTGCGCGCGATGCCGCGCAGCTCCTCCTGCTCGATGCTGATCGCCCCCTGCCGGGGGCCGTTCCGGGATAAGTGAGGCATCGGGGCGCGGGCGTTTTTCCGGGTAGCTTACCGCCGCGCGCGAAATCGCGCAGGGCCGCTCCCTCGCGCAGGCATTGCAATACAATGCCGGCGACCCCGGAAATGAAGCAGGAAGCGCCCGCCGCCGACGCGCTCGCGGCCCACACGCCCGTGATGCAGCAGTACCTGCGCATCAAGGCCGAGCATCCGGACATCCTGCTCTTTTACCGGATGGGCGACTTCTACGAGCTGTTCTACGACGACGCCGAGCGGGCGGCGCGGCTGCTCGACATCACGCTCACCACGCGCGGCGTGTCCGCCGGCCGGCCGATTCCGATGGCCGGCGTGCCGGTGCACTCGGTCGAGCAGTATCTGGCGAAGCTCGTGCGCCTCGGCGAATCGGTCGCCATCTGCGAACAGATCGGCGACCCGGCCGCCTCCCGGGGACCGGTCGAGCGGCGCGTCACGCGCATCGTCACGCCGGGCACGCTGACCGATCCCGAGCTGCTGGAGGACAAGCGCGACAACGTCCTGCTCGCGGTGTGCGCCGAGAAATCCTGCGTCGGTCTCGCCTGGCTTTCGCTCGCAAGCGGCGAGCTGCGGGTGGCCGAAATCGCGCCGCAGGCGCTCGCGAACGAGCTGCGCCGCATCGGCCCCGCCGAGGTGCTCGCCGCCGACGGCCTCGAGCTGGCGGGCTGGGTCGTCACGCGGCTGCCGGCCTGGGAATTCGACTACGAGGCAGGCCGGCGCCGCCTGCTCGCGCAACTGGGGGCCGCCTCGCTCGCCGGCTACGGCTGCGAGGACCTGCGGCCGGCGATCGGCGCCTGCGGCGCGCTGATCGAGTACGCGCGAAAGACCCAGGGCCAGGCGCTCGCGCATGTGGCCGCCGTCACCGCCGAGCGCCCCGGCGAGTATCTGCGCATGGATGCGGCCACCCGCCGCAACCTCGAAATCACCGAGACGTTGCGCGGCGAAACCGCACCGACGCTGTTCTCGCTTCTCGACGAATGCGCGACCGCGATGGGCAGCCGCCTGCTGCGGCGCTGGCTGCACGAGCCGCTGCGCGACCACGCGCGGGTCGCCGAACGCCACGCCGCCGTCGCGGCGCTGGAGGCCGCGGCGCCGGCGGTGCAGGCGGTGCTGCGCCGTTTCGCCGACATCGAGCGCATCGCGGCGCGCATCGCGCTGAAGACCGCACGGCCGCGCGATCTCGCCGGCCTGCGCGCGAGCCTGGCGCGGCTGCCCGACCTCGCCGCGGCGCTTCCGGCCGAAAAAGCGGGGTTGCTCGCCGCGCTCGCCGCCGATCTCGCCGCGCCGGCCGAGTGCGTCGCGCTGCTCGAGCGCGCGCTCGCCCGGGAGCCCGCCGCGCAGGTCCGCGAAGGCGGCGTGATCGCGCCGGGCTGGTCCAGCGAGCTCGACGAGCTGCGCGCACTGCAATCGTCCGCCGGCGCCTTTCTCGCCGAGATGGAGGCGCGCGAGCGCGCCCGCACCGGCATCGCCAACCTGCGCGTCGCCTACAACAGCGTGCACGGGTACTACATCGAGGTCACCCGCGCGAACGCGGCCCGCGTTCCGGAAGACTATCGCCGGCGCCAGACGCTGAAGAACGCCGAGCGCTATATCACGCCGGAGCTCAAGGCGTTCGAGGACAGGGCGCTCTCGGCGCGCGAGCGCGCGCTGGCGCTGGAGCGCTCGCTCTACGAGGCGCTGCTGGAGGCGTTGATTTCGCACCTCCCCGCGATCCAGCGCATCGCCCGCGCGGTCGCGCAGGTGGACGTTCTCGCCTGCCTGCAGGCGGTCGCCGCCCGCCGCGGCTACTGCCGGCCCGAATTCGTGCCGGAGACGCGCATCGAGATCGAGGCCGGGCGCCACCCGGTGGTCGAGGCGCGCCTGGAAGCGGCGAACGAGCGCTTCATCCCGAACGACTGCCGCCTCTCGCACCTGCGCCAGCTTCTGCTCATCACCGGGCCGAACATGGGCGGCAAGTCCACCTACATGCGGCAGGTGGCGCTCATCGTGCTCATGGCGCATGCCGGCAGTTTCGTGCCGGCAAAATCGGCGCGCATCGGGCCGGTGGACCAGATCTTCACCCGCGTCGGGGCGTCCGACGACATCGCGGGCGGCGCCTCGACCTTCATGGTCGAGATGACCGAGAGCGCGAACATCCTGCACAACGCGACGCCGCAGAGCCTCGTCCTGATGGACGAGGTCGGCCGCGGCACCTCGACCTTCGACGGCCTCGCGCTCGCGTGGGCGATCGCGAAGCACCTGGTCGAGAAGAACCGCCCGCTCACGCTCTTCGCCACGCACTACTTCGAGCTGACGCGCCTTGCGCTCGAGCACCGCACGGTGGCGAACGTGCATCTGGACGCGGTCGAGCACCGGGACACGATCGTGTTCCTGCACGAGGTGAAGGAAGGCCCGACGAGCGACAGCTACGGCATTCAGGTCGCGGCGCTCGCCGGCGTGCCGAAGCCCGTCATCCGCCAGGCGAAGCGCTTCCTCGAAGCGCTCGAGCGCCGCAGCCTTGCGCGCGGCGGACAGGACGACCTCTTTCTGCCGCCGGCGCCAACCGACCCGGAGTCCGCGACCGATCCGCTGCGCGAAGCGCTCGCGGCGGTCAATCCCGACGAACTCACGCCGCGCGAGGCGCTGGCGCTGCTCTACCGGCTGAAAAAGCTATAGCAGCGCGTCGCGCCGCGGGGAAATGCGGGTCGCGGCAGCGATCTGCTCGCGCCTCAGCCCGATGTCGCGCAGCATCCGGTCGCTCAGCCCCTCCAGCTCGTGCGCGGTGCGGCGCCTGTTCAGCCAGGCCAGGAACGCGCGGAACGCCTGCCGAACCGGCCCGCTGCGCCAGGGCGGTTCGAGCGCGATCTCGGCGCCATCGCTGCCCGCATCTACATCCGTGCCCACCAGCACCAAGCCGTTGCCGGCGACGCGATAGACTTGTCCCGGTTCGAGCAGCCGATCGCCGTCTCGCTGCGGCTCGGTCACCCACACCCTGCCCCGCAGCACCGCGACGAGGCTGCCCGCCGCGAGCCGCAGGCGGAGCAGGTCCGTCGTCTTCAGCGTGAACACCATGGCCGCGAGCCTAGGGTGCGCGCCCCGACCGGTACAGAGCCAGGTCGCGTACACTGTGCACGTAACAGTTCGCAGGACGTGCGACTGTGCTGGTCGGCGCGGGCCGCTGCTGTACCTGCCAGAGGCGCCGCGCCGCTGCGAGGATATGCGCATGCTTGAATCCGGGCCGCTGTACCGCCGACTCGCGGAGCAGATGCACGCACTGATCCGCAGCGGCACCCTGCGGGCAGGGGACAAGGTGCCTTCGGTGCGGCGCCTTTCGCGCCAGCAGGGCGTGTCCGTCTCGACGGTGCTGCAGGCCTACCGGCAGCTGGAGGACCGCGGTCTCATCGAGGCGAGACCGCAGTCGGGCTATTACGTGCGGCGCGCGCCGGCAGCGCTCGCCGAGCCGGAGCCGTCGCGTCCGCCGCGCCGCGCGATCGCGGTCGAGGTGAACGCCCTGGCCGAGGCGGTGCTCGCCGCCGGGCTCGACCCGAAGATGGTGGCGTTCGGATCCGCGTGCCCGCAGGGCGATCTCTTTCCCCTCGACCGCGTACGGCGCGCACTGTCGTCCTGCGCGCGGCGCGACCGCGACGCGCTCGGCCGCTACGGCCTGCCGCCCGGAAGCGAGGCTCTGCGCCGCGCGATCGCGCGGCGCGCGCTCGAATGGGGCTGCCGCCTCGACTGGCGCGACATCGTCACGACGCACGGCTGCATGGAGGCGATCAGCCTCGGCCTGCGCGCCGTCACGCAGCCCGGCGATACGGTCGCGCTGGAGTCGCCGACCTACTACGGCTTTCTGCAGATCCTGCAGTCGCTAGGGCTGCGCGCGCTGGAAATCCCGACCCATCCGCGCACCGGCGTCTCGCTGGAGGCGCTGGCGCTCGCCCTCGACGCCCACCCGGTGAAGGCCGTGCTGGTCATGGCGAACGTTTCCAACCCGATCGGCGCGACCATGACCGAAGCGGCGAAAAGGCGCCTGGTGACGATGCTCGCCGCCCGCGACATTCCGCTGATCGAGGATCACATCTACGCCGAGCTCCACTTCGACGGCGCCGCCCCGCGCGCGGCCAAGGCGTACGACCGCGCCGGCAACGTGATGCTGTGCAGCTCGTTCTCGAAGACGCTCGCGCCGGGGCTGAAATGCGGATGGATCGAACCCGGACGATGGGGCGAGCGTGTGCGCATGCTCAAGTTCGTCGCCAGCGGCGGCGTGAGCGAGATCGCGGAGCGCACGCTCGCCGAACTGCTCGCCTCCGGCGGCTACGAGCGTTCGCTGCGGCAACTGCGGCGCCGCCTCGCCGCGCAGGTGGACGCCGCGCGCGCGGTCATCGCGGAGTCCTTCCCGAGGGGCACCCGCGTGACGCGCCCGGCGGGCGGCTTCATCCTCTGGATCGAGCTGCCGAAAGACCGCGACTCGATCGCGCTGTTCGAGCGGCTGCTGGAGCGCGGCATCAGCATCGCTCCCGGCCCGATGTTCTCGGCGTCGCAGCGCTACCGCAACTGCCTGCGCATCAGCCTCGGGCAGCCGTGGAACGAGCGCGTCGAACGCGCGCTGCGCGAAATCGGGTGGCTTGCGGCGGACTGACCCCTATACTGTCGCCCCGATGGAGCTGGTGGACATCGGCGCGAACCTCACGCATTCGGCGTTCCGCGCCGACCTCGACGAGGTGATCGCGCGCGCGCATGCGGCCGGCGTCGGCACGATCATCGTCACCGGCACGACGGTCGAGGAAAGCCGCGCCGCGGCGGCGCTTGCCGCCTCGCACCCGGGGTTGTTCGCGACCGCCGGCGTGCATCCGCACCATGCGCGCGAGTGCGATTCGGCGACCGTGCCGGCGCTCGCCGAAATCGCGCGCCTGCCGCGCGTGGTCGCGATCGGCGAGTGCGGCCTCGACTTCAACCGCAACTACTCGCCGCGCGCCGATCAGGAGAAATGGTTCGCCGCGCAGATCGAACTCGCGCTCGAACGCGGCATGCCGCTGTTTCTACATTCGCGCGACGCGCATCCGCGCTTCGCCGACATCGTGCGCGCGTACCGGCCGCCACGTGCGGTGGCGCACTGCTTCACCGGAACGCGCGAGGAGCTGCACGCGTACCTCGACCTCGGCCTGTACATCGGCATCACCGGCTGGATTTGCGACGAACGCCGCGGCGCCCACCTGCTGGAGCTCGTGCGCGAGATTCCGCGCGACCGGCTGCTGGTGGAAACCGACGCGCCGTACCTGACGCCGCGCGATCTGGTGCCGCAGCCGAAGGCGCGGAGAAACGAGCCGGCCTTTCTGCCGCACATCGTGCGCCGGATCGCGCGCGCGCTCGGCCGCCCGGCCGAGGAGGTCGCCGCCGAGACGGCGCACAACGCGCGCGCGCTCTTCGGGCTCGCGCAGGGCGAGTCCGGCGCGGCCGCGCGCTCGCCGGCGCCGCCGGCCGGGTCCGTACCGGCCGCGAGCTGAGCAGGAATCGGTTTGCGCCGGCTCCTATAATCGGGCGCATATGGCCCGGCGGCCGGTGATTCTGGTGGCTGACGACGCGGAGGACATCCGCAACCTGCTCGGCGAACTGCTCGCGAAGGATTACGACGTCAAGTCCGCCGCGAGCGGACACGAGGCGCTGCTCGCGGCTGACACCGAGCCGCTGCCGGACCTGATCCTGCTCGACATCGAGCTTCCCGACACCGACGGCTTCGAGGTCCTGCGCCGCCTCAAGGCGAATCCGGCGCTCGCCGACATTCCGGTGATCTTCATCACCGGCCGAACCGCCCCCGAGGACGAGGCGCGCGGCCTCGCCGGCGGCGCGGTGGACTATCTCACCAAGCCGATCAGCCCGCCGATCACGCTCGCGCGCGTGCGCACCCAGCTTGCGCTGGTCAATCAGCGCCGCGCGCTCGAAGAAGAGGTGCGCGCCCGCACCGAAGAATTGGCGCAGACGCGCATCGAGATCATCCGCCGCCTCGCGCGCGCGATGGAGTACCGCGAGGGCGGGCTGACGCAGCGGTTGCCGCGGGTCGCCGAGTACGTCGCGCTGTTGTGCGGCGCGCTCGGCCTCAAGGGGCGCGTGTGCGAGGTGCTGGCGCAGGCCTCGGCGCTCTACGACATCGGCAAGCTCGGCGTAGCGGAACACATCCTCGCCAAGGCGGAGGCGCTCAACGAGCGCGAATGGACGCAGATGCGGCGTCACCCGGAGATCGGCGCCGGCATCATCGGCGAGCACCGCGATCCGCTGCTCGCGCAGGCGCGCGTCATGGCGCTCACGCACCACGAGCGCTGGGACGGTACCGGCTACCCGGCGCGGCTCAAGGGCGACGCGATCCCGCTTCCCGGACGCATCATGGCGCTCGCCGACGCCTACGAGGCGATGACGGCGACGCAGCGCCACCGAGCGCCGCTTCCCGCCGAGGAGGCGGCGCGGCGCATCGCCGCCGAATCCGGCAAGCAGTTCGATCCACGCGTCGTCGCCGCCTTCCTCAAGGTGGCGCGGGAGTTCGACGCCGTGCGCGCCCGTCACAGGGACGAGCTGGCCGGCATCCACGACCTCGATTTCGCGGCGCCCGGAAAGCTCTGAAGAATGTTCCGCCGCCGCGCGGCGCTAGGTTCCCTTGCCGGGGTTCGGTGAAAAATACTTCTTGAACTTGTCCGCCTCGCCGTTGTGCTCATCGGCATCCGGCGGCGGCGTGCCCTTGCGGGTGATGTTCGGCCACTTCGCCGCGTACTCCGCATTGAGCTTCAGCCACGCCTGCGCCTGGGGGTCGGAATCCGGTACGATGGCCTTCGGCGGGCATTCGGGCTCGCAGACGCCGCAGTCAATGCACTCGTCCGGGTGGATGACGAGCATGTTCTCGCCCTCGTAGAAGCAGTCCACCGGACAGACTTCGACGCAATCCATGTATTTGCACCTGATGCAGGCTTCGGTGACGACGTAGGTCATTGTTGTGGTTGGCCGGGAAAAGGCTTGAATTATCGCATTCCCGGCCCCACTGGAAGGCAAAGCGATGGACGCGACGACCGCCACGTTCGAGCGCGAGGTCCTGGAGGCCTCCAAATCCCTGCCCGTGGTCGTGGACTTCTGGGCGCCCTGGTGCGCGCCCTGCCGCGCGCTCGCGCCGGTGCTGGAGAAGTTGGCCGCGGAGTATGCGGGGCGGATCAAGCTCGTCAAGGTGAACATTGACGAGAACCCCGAGCTGGCCGCGGCCTTCGGCATCCGTTCCATCCCGGCGGTGTTCGGCTTCCGCGACGGCAGGCCGGCGGCGCACTTCCTCGGCGCGCTGCCGGAGGGCCAGGTGCGTGCGTTCATAGAGAAGCTGCTGCCCTCGGCCTCGGAGCTCGCGCTCGAGCGCGCCGAGCGTCTGTTTGCCGAAGGGCGCCTCGACGAGGCCGAGCAGGAACTTGCGAAAGTGAAGTCCGATCCCGACTGGGATGCGCGCGTGGAAGCGCTGCGCCTGGGCATCGCGGATGCGCGCGAGAGCGAGCGCGGGCCGGGCGAGGCCGAATTGCGCGCGCGGCTCGCCGCGAACCCCATGGACCACGAGGCGCGGCTCGCGCTCGCCGCGCGCCACGCGGCCGCGAAACGCTGGCGCGAAGCCCTGGACGAGCTGCTGGAGATCGTGCGGCGAGACCGGAACTGGCGCGACGGCGAGGCGCGCAAGCGCATGCTCGCGATCTTCAATCTCGCCGGCGACCCGGACCTCGTCTCCGACTACCGGCGCAGGCTGGCGAGCGTCCTTTACTGATCAGGCCTCGACGACGAAGCTGAAGACCGCGTGGCGCGAACCCTCGCGCCGCTCGATGCGCATTTCGAGTTCCGGGCGCCAGCCGAAGTCGCGCGCGTTGCGCGGCTCGTTCGGAAAATAGAGCTGCGTGGTCAGGATCCGACGGCCCGGTGCCTGCACCTTGACGTGGATGTGGCGCGTGCGGCCCGGATACTCGCCCGGCACGATCGTCTCAAGCCGGTAGCGGCCCTCGGCGTCGGTGAAGAGGTGGCCGCGGTAGCGAAAGCCGGTGTTGTCGTATTCGCCCGTCTCGTCGCAATGCCAGAAGTCGAGCAGCGCGTCCGGCACCGGCCGGCACCCCTCCGAGAGCACCCGACCGGCGAGCACCAGCCGCTCGGCCTTCGCACCGGGCTCGACGAGCGAGGTCCGGCGCGGCGAGCGCGGGGTGAAGAACGGGCCTTCAGTCTGCGGCGGTGTGCGCGCGGGCTTTTCGCCGCATTCGGGCGTGAGCGGCAGCCCCCGCCCGGCCGCAACGCGCGGCGCGACGAGCGGCAGCGCCATCCCGGCAAGCAGCAGCCGTCTGCGGACAGGCATGTTGTTCATCAGAGCCCCCTTCCCGAGTTTCATCCCTCGACGCAGATCACCTGCTTCAGCGTGTGCACCACTTCGACGAGGTCGGACTGGTTCGCCATCACCGCGTCAATGTCCTTGTAGGCGCCGGGGATTTCGTCGAGCACGCCCTTGTCTCTGCGGCAGACCACGCCCGCGGTCTGCCTCTCCAGGTCCGCCACCGAGAACCTGCGCACAGCCTGGCTGCGGCTCATGCGCCGCCCGGCGCCATGGGCGCAGGAGTGGAACGCCTCGGCGCATCCCTTGCCGCGCACGATGTAGCTCCTCGTGCCCATGCTCCCCGGGATGATGCCGAGCTCCCCGTCGCGCGCGCGGATCGCGCCCTTGCGGGTCACCCAGACGTTCGCGCCGTAGTGATGCTCGCGCTCGACGTAGTTGTGATGGCAGTTGACCGCCTCGCCCGTCAACTCGAAAGACGGCAGATGGCGCCTGAGGGCACCGATCACCAGCGCCATCATCTCGGCGCGGTTGGCGCGCGCATAGTCCTGCGCCCAGCCGACCGCCTCGACGTAGTCGTCGAAGTGCGCCGCGCCTTCGGGAAAGTACGCCAGGTCGCGGTCCGGAAGATGCAGCGCGTTCCGCTCGGCGTCGCGGCGCGCGAGCTCGATGAAGTAGCTTCCGATCGCGTTGCCGATGCCGCGGCTGCCCGAATGCAGCATCACCCAGAGGCGGTCTTCCTCGTCGGTGCACACCTCGATGAAGTGATTGCCGCCGCCGAGCGTGCCGAGCTGGCGCACCCAGTCCGAGTGCTTGCCGATGCGCTTCTGGACGCCGGGATGCTTGTCGAGGATCCGCCGCAGTCCGCGCGAGAACCGTTTCGCCGCCTCGCAGCGCGTCCGCCCCTCGGGATGCTGCTCGAATCCCACCGGCACGTCGCGCAAGATCTGCTCGTAGGCCTTCTTCAGCAGGCGCTCGTCGAGGGCATTGGCCGTGAGCGAAAGCCGCGTCGCGATCATGCCGCAGCCGATGTCCACTCCCACCGCCGCCGGAATGATCGCTCCGAGCGTCGGGATCACCGAGCCGACGGTGGCACCGATCCCCAGATGCACGTCCGGCATCGCCGCGACATGGTGGTGCACGATCGCCAGCTTCGCGACGTTGACGAGCTGCTGCCGCGCCGCCGGCTCGAACTCGGCGGTATAGACCTTGACCGGAACGCGGCCTTCGCGGATTTCCTGCAGGACCGGCATGGCGGCATTCTATGCCGCCTGCCGCACGCGACTACTTCAATCGCAGCAGCCGGATCGCGTTCTCCTTCAGGATCAGCGGCCGCACCTCGGGCTTGATCGGCAGCTTCTCGAAGTCGGCGAGCCAGCGGTCGGGCTGGATCACCGGGTTGTCCGAGCCGAACAGCACCCGGTCCTTGAGCAGCGTGTTCGCGTACTGCACCAGCTTCGGCTCGAAGTACTTCGGCGACCAGCCCGACAGGTCAATCCACGTGTTCGGCTTGTGCAGCGCGACCGAGAGCTGCTCGTCCTGCCACGGCACCGCCGGGTGCGCCATCACGATCGGCATGTCGGGAAAATCCGCCGCGACGTCGTCGAGGTAAATCGGGTTGGCGTACTTCAGGCGCAGCCCCCCTCCGCCCGGCATGCCGGCGCCGATCCCGGTCTGCCCGGTGTGGAAGACGGCCGGCAGCCGCGCCTCGGCGATCACCTCGTAGAGCGGATAGACGTCGCGGTCGTTCGGATAGAAGCCCTGGATGATCGGATGGAACTTGAAGCCCTTGACCCCGTAGTGCTCGATCAGGCGGCGCGCCTCGCGCACGCCCATCCTGCCGCGCGCGGGGTCAATGCTCGCGAACGGGATCGCGACGTCGGCGTGCTCGGCGGCCGACTCCGCCACCTCCTCGTTCGAGATGCGCCGGATCCCCATGCCGCGCTCGTGATCCACCGTGAAGACGACGAACGCCATCTTCCGCGCGCGGTAATACTCGGCCATCTGCGCGATCGTCGGGTGCTTCACCTCGTAGCGGAAGTAGCGCCCGCGCGCTTCCAGCGCCTCGCGCTCGGCCTCGTCCGGGAGCATCCGCGTCGAGACTTCGGCGTGGGTGTGGATGTCTATGGCGACCAGTTCGTCCACGTTCATGCGGCGGGTCATGGCGGATTCTCCTGCGACGCGAAGATGACCTCGGGTCCCGGCGGCTCGGCGTAAAGCGCCTCGACGAGCGCCGCACGCCGGGCGAGCACCGCCCGCTGGTTGATCGAGCCCTTGTCGGTGATTTCGCCGGCATCGAGCGACGGCGGCTCCTCCAGAATGAGCGCGCGCGCGATGCGGTTGGAGCTGCCGGTCGCCTCGCGCGCCAGGCGCGCGAGCGCCCCGGCGACGATCCGGCGCAGCTCGCCCGCCGCCAGCGCCTTGCACGCCGCCGCGTTCGGAAAGACGAGCGCGCCGACCTCGTCCCGGTCGTGACCGGTGATCACGCAGTCCTGGAAGTAGGGTGCGCCGGCGGCGACCAGTCTCGCGCGCAGCGGACCGACGCTCACCCAGGTGCCGGTCGTGAGCTTGAAGTCCTCGGTGAGCCGCCCGTCGAACTCCAGGCCCTGCCGCGGGTCCGACGCATCGAGAAAGCGCATCGCGTCGCCGCTCCGGTAGTAGCCCTCCTCGTCGAAGGCCGCGCGAGTCAGTTCCGGCTGACGCCAGTATCCGGGGGTGATGTTCGGACCGCGAAAGCGCGCCTCGAGCTTGCCGTTCACCGGCACGAGCTTCATCTCCACGCCGTCCACCGGCAGCCCGACCGTTCCCGCGCGTGCCGCGCCGCGGTTGGTGCTCATCACGAAGGGCGCGGTTTCCGTCGCCCCATAGCCGGTGATCCACAGGATGCGCTCGCCGCAGGTCTCGACCGCGAGCCGCTCGTAGGCCTCCCAGACCGGCTGGGGCAGCACCGCCGCGGCGTACTGCATCAGGCCGAGCCGGCTGAAGAACGTGCGCCGCAGCGTCTCGTCGGCGCGGAAGTAAGGCAACAGCGCCTCGTAGCCGCGCGGCACGTTGAAGTAGATCGTCGGCCCGATCTCGCGCAGATTGCGCACGGTGGTCTCGATGAGTCCCGGCAGCGGCCGGCCTTCGTCAATGTAGAGCGTGCCGCCGTTGTAGACGACGATCCCGATGTTGTGATTGCCGCCGGCGGTGTGATGCCACGGCAGCCAATCCACGAGGACCGGCGGCACCTCGCCGAGAAACGGCAGCGCCTGCACGAGCATCTGCTGGTTCGCGCAAAGCATGCGCTGGGTGTTGATCACCGCCTTCGGCTGGCCGGTCGAGCCGGAGGTGAAAAGGAACTTCGCGATCGTGTCCGGGCCGGTCGCCGCGTGAGCCTCCTCCACGCGCGCCGTCGGCGCGGCGGCTTCCAGACGCGCCAGCTCGCCGCCGAACAGGACCTCGGTGCCGCCGGGTACCGCCGCCTCCACCGCCCGCGCATAGCGCTTCTCGTCGGCCGCGTACACCAGGCCCGGTGTCACCAGCGCCAGCACCTGCCGCAACTTCGCGAAGTCGCTGGACACGAGCGAATACGCCGGCGAGACCGGTGCGACGGGAACGCCGACGTACATCGCCCCGAGAAGGAGCAGCAGGTGCTCGAGGCTGTTTTCCGACAGGATCGCGAGCGGCCGCTCGGCGGCAAGCCCGCGATCGAGCAGCGCCGCGCCGATCCTGCGCGCGCGCTCGTACGCCTCGGCATAGGTCAGCCGCCGCCAGCCGCCTTCGGACTTGCGTTGCGCCGCGAGCACCTCGTGGGGCCGCTCGCGCGCCCAATGGGCTAGGCGTTCGGTGAGATTGCGCGGATAGGCCCCGAGCGGATGCGGCGAGCGCAGGCGAATCGTCCCGTCCGCGCGGCGCTCGACGGTGACGTCCGCAGCACCGAGCGGCACCGGTCGAATCGGCGGGCGGCTGCTCATCGGTGCATCCTAGCCGGCCAGCTTGTTGAGCAGCCTCAACAGCTCGCGGCGCTCGGCCGCGGTGAGCACCGCCGCGCGCCGGCGATCGTGCCGGCGCACGCTTTCCTTCATGCGCGCCACCAGGCGCTCGCCCCGCCGCGTCAGGTGCAGGCCCCAGGCGCGGCCGTCGTCGCCTCGCCGCCGCCGCTCGACCCAGCCGCGCGCCTCGAACCAGTCGGTGAGCGCCATCGCCCCCGAGCGCGCGATGCCGAGCACACGGCCGAGCACGCTCTGGTTGATGCCGGGATTGGCGCCGATCACGACCAGGGCCGTGAACCGGGGCGGCGTGATGTCCAGGCCCCTCGTCGCCGCGTCGAAGGCGAGGAACATCGCCACCTGCGCGCGGCGGAGCGAATACCCGAGCAGGTCATCGAGCACGTCGTAGTCGAGCCCGGGCACGCGCTCGATCGGCGCGAGCGCGCGGGGGCGGTACGGGGCGGGGCGGCGGCGCATCGTTGACCGGCCGATTGTAATGCTCTATAACGATCGCCTCGCAACGAGGAGGATCGCCATGACGCAGCGCATCAACCGCCGCACGTTCAACCGGGCCGTCGCCGCCGCCGGGGCGCTCGCCGCGCTCTCGCCGTTCGGCCTCGTGCGCGCCCAGGCGCAGAAACTCCGGGTCGGCGTGCTCCTGCCGCGCTCGGGCGTGCAGGGCTTCATCGGCCAGTCGTGCCAGAAGGGCGCGGACCTCGCCCCCGGCGTCATCAAGGAGATGCTCGGGGTGGACATCGAGCTGATGAACGCCGACACCGAATCGAACGTGGATACCGCGCGCACGCGCGCCGAGCGCCTGATCCAGGAAGGCGCGCACGTGCTCGTCGGTCCGTTCGACTCCGGTGCCGCCGCGGCGATCGCGCAGGTCGCCGAGCAGCGCGGCATCCCGTTCATCATCAACATCGCCGCCGCGCCGCAGATCACCGAGCAGGGCTACAAGTTCGTGTTCCGCAACTTCCAGACCGCCGTGGACATCGTGCGCAACGGCCTCGACCTCATCGGCGAGCTGTTCCGGGTGACGAACACCGTGCCGCGCACCGCCGTCTTCATGCACGTCAACGACACCTTCGGACAGGCGATGGCGAAGGGCATCGGGGCGATCCTGCCCACGCGCACGCACCTGCCGTTCAAGATCGTGGACACGATCTCCTACGACCCGACCGCCAAGGACCTGACGGTCGAGGTGTCCAAGGCGAAGGCCTCGAACGCCGATTTCCTGCTGCTCGTGTGCCGGCTGAACGACGCGATCATCCTCCGGCGCGAGATGGTGAAGCAGCGCTGGCAGCCGATGGGCATCATCAGCCCGGGCTCGCCCGGAATGTACGAGGAGCAGTATTTCAAGACCCTGGGCAAGCTCTCGGAGTACTCGATCTCGAACGTACCCTGGTACAACCCGAACGCGAAGCTCACCAAGATCGTCGAGAAGGCGTTCCTTAAGCAGAACCCGAAGGACAAGCTCGTCTACCACGGCCTGAACGTCGGCTTCACCTTCGAGGCGATCCTGGTCGCGGCCGACGCGTTCCGGCGGGCGAAAAGCACCGACCCGAAGACGCTGGCCGAGGCCATCCGCCAGACGAACATCACCGAGAAAATGACGCTCGGCGGGCCGATCAAGTTCAACGCCAAGGGCCAGGTCGAGGGAATCGGCTCGGCGTGCGTGCAGAACCTCGACTTGACGCCCAAGGTGGTGCTGCCGGCCGCCGCCGCCGAGGCGAAGCCGGTGTTCCCGGTGCCGGGGTACAAGAAGGCGTGAGCGCTTCGCGGTACGCTTGAAGGGCCGGTCCGCCGGCCCTTTTTGTTATGGACGCCTCCCTCGTCGCCAACGTCGTCGCCGCCGGCGTGCTCACCGGGCTGGTCTACGGGCTGATGGCGCTCGGCCTGTCGGTGATCTTCGGTGTGGTGCGCGTCGTCAACTTCGCGCACGGCGAGATGATGACCGTGGCAATGTACGCCGCGGCGGCGCTCTTCGCCGCCTGGGGACTGGATCCGTTTCTCGCCATGGCGCCGGTGGCGCTCGCGTTTTTCGTGTTCGGCTATCTGCTACAGGCCGGTCTCATCAACCCGTTCATCACCCGGCCTGAGCACTCGCAGTTCATGCTGCTCGTGGCCGTGGCGATCATCATGGTGAACGCCCTGCTCATGATCTTCGGGCCGGATGCGAGGAACGTGCAGGTGGACTACCAGCTCGAATCGTTCGAGATCGGGCCGCTCCTTCTGGACAAGGCGCGCGCCTATGCCGCCGCGGCGGCCCTGGCGGGGGCGGCGGCGCTCTTTGCCTTCTTCCGCTTCACGCTCACCGGCAAGGCGATCCGCGCCTGCGCCGACAACTGGCTCGGCGCCAAGGTGGTCGGTCTGAACGTCAAACGCCTGTACGCCCTCACCTTCGGCCTCGGCGCCGCCTGCGTCGCGGTGGCCGGCTGCGCGATGGTGCTGCTGGTGGACGTGACCCCCCCGCTCGGGCCCTACTACACGCTGCTTGCGTTCGTCATCGTCATCGTCGGCGGCCTCGGTTCGATGGGCGGGGCGCTGCTCGGGGGCGTTCTGATCGGCGTGTCCGAAGCGCTCGCCGGGCTGTTCATCACGCCGTCGGCGAAGAGCATGTTCAGCTTCGGGCTGCTGATCCTCGTGCTGCTGCTGCGGCCCCAGGGCCTGCTCGGACAGCGCACATGAAGCGGCCCCTCGTCCTGCTCGCGCTTCTCGCCGCGTTCCTCGTCGCGCTGCCGGCGTTCGTCGGGCCCTACGTCCTCTCGGTCGCGACGCTGATCCTTTATTTCGCCTACACCGGCCAGGCCTGGAACGTGATGATGGGCTTCGCCGGACAGCTCTCGCTCGGACATTCGCTCTATGTCGGCGTCGGGGCCTACGCGGCCGGGGCGCTCTTCTACCACTACGGCATCGGCCCCTGGGCGGGGCTGTGGGTGGCGATCGCCCTGTGCGTCGCCTTCGGACTTGTGATCGGATTCCTCGCCTTTCGCTTCGGCATCTCGGGGGTGTACTTCGCGCTGCTCACCATCGCGTTCGCCGAATTCACCCGCATCGGCTTTGACCACCTCGCCTGGACGGGCGGCCCCGGCGGCATGTTCCTGAAGGTCGAGCAGCGCGAGACCTGGGACCTCGCCAACTTCCGCGGTCCGCCGCTGATGTACTACTACACCATGCTGGTGCTCGCCGCCGGCGCGTTTGCGCTCTGCGCGGCGCTCATGCGCTCGCGCGCCGGCTACTACTGGCAGGCGATCCGGGAGAACGAGGAAGCCGCCCAGGCGCTCGGCATCCACACCTTCCGCTGGAAGATGGCGGCGGTGGCGCTGAGCGCCGCCATGACCGCGGTCTCCGGCGTCTTCTTCGCCTTCTACTACAACAACCTCTTTCCCGAGCAGATCTTTCACATCAGCCGCTCGATCGAGATCATCCTCGGGCCGATCATCGGCGGACTGGGAACGCTCTTCGGACCGATTCTCGGAGCGGCGGTGCTCACGGTGCTCTCGGACGGCATCACCGAGCTGCTCGCCGCCCTCGGCGTCGAGATCCCCGGAATCAAGCAGGTGTTCTACGGGCTGCTGCTGCTTGTGGTGGTGATCTTCCTGCCGCACGGCATCTGGCCGCCGATCGCGAGGAAATTGCGGCTGTGATGCTCGAGCTGCGCCGCGTCTCGAAGTCCTTCCGGGGGCTGCGCGCCGTCGAGGAGGTTTCCTTCGACGTCGCCGAAGGATCCATCACCGCCCTCATCGGTCCCAACGGCGCCGGCAAGACCACGATCTTCAACATGATCGCCGGCGTCTTTCCGCCCGACGCGGGCGAGATCCTGTTCACCGGGCGGCCGATCCAGGGCCTGCGCCCCGATCAGATCTGCGCCGCCGGGATCGGCCGAACGTTCCAGATCGTCAAGCCCTTCGCGGGGCTCTCGGTGCTGGACAATGTCATGGTCGGCGCGCTGCTGCGCGAGCGCCGCAGCGCGTCGGCGCGCCGCGTCGCGCTCGACGTGCTCGAGCGCCTTCACCTGGCGGCGAAGCGCGACCTGCCGGCCGCCTCGCTCACGCTGCCGGACCGAAAGCGCCTGGAAGTGGCGCGCGCCCTCGCCACGCGCCCGAGGCTGCTGCTCCTCGACGAGGTGATGGCGGGATTGCGGCCGGTCGAATGCGACCAGATGGTCGAGGTCTTCCGTGCCCTCAACCACAACGAGGGGCTCACGATACTTCTGATCGAGCACGTCATGCGCGCGGTGATGGCGCTAGCCGGGCATATCGTGGTGCTGCACCACGGCAGCCTCATCGCGCGCGGCGCCCCGCAGGCGATCGTGCGCGATCCGGCGGTGCTCGAGTGCTACCTCGGCGAGGAAACCGAGGTCTAGGGCCGCAACCCCCGGGGTCAAGACACGGTCCGCCATGCTCTCGGTGCGCGATCTCGACCTGTACTACGGCGACGCGCAGGCGCTCGCCGGTGTGTCGCTGGAGGTGCCCGCGGGCGAGATCGTCGCCATCGTCGGCGCCAACGGCGCCGGCAAATCCTCGCTCATTCGCACCATCGCCGGAATCGAATCGCCGCGCGCCGGGCGCATCCTCTTCAAGGGGCGCGACATCACCGGGCTCGACTCGCACGAAATCTGCAACCTCGGCATCGGCCAGGTCGCCGAAGGCCGCCAGCTCTTTCCCAACCTGACGGTGCTGGAAAACCTGGAAATGGGCGCGATGCTCCCACGCGCGCGCAGAAACGCCCGCCGCGCGCTGGAGGAGGTCTTCACGCTCTTTCCGCGCCTTGCCGAGCGCCGGCGCCAGCTCGCGGGCACGATGTCGGGGGGCGAGCAGCAGATGCTCGCCATCGGCCGCTGCCTGATGGGCAATCCCGAACTCATCATGTTCGACGAGCCGTCGCTCGGTCTCGCCCCGGTGGTCGTGCAGGAGGTGCTGCACACCATCCACGTCCTCAACGGACGGGGCCTGACGATCCTGCTCGTCGAGCAGAACGTCGCCGTCTCGCTCAAGATCTCGCAGCACGCCTACGTGCTGGAAAACGGGCGCATCGTGATGAGCGGCTCCGGCATGCAGCTCCTGCGCGACGAGCGCGTGCGGCAGGCCTACCTCGGGCTGTAAGCGCGGCCACGATCGTCGTAGACTCGTCGCTGTTCGTTCTCCGGCCTTTGCGATGCACCGCGCGGCATTGCTTGCCTTCAGGAGCGCCGCCTGTACCGTATCGCTCGCCGTCGCCGCGCTGCTTTCCGGCTGCGCGGCGACGCTCGAGCGCGTCGTGGACGCGCAGCTCGGCGAGTACTTCGAGACCGTCGCGTCTGCTCCCGCGCCGCTCGTTCACGGACTTGCCCGCCTGCCCTTCTCCGAGTACTGGACCGGGATCGTGTTCAACGGCGAAAAGGTCGGCTTTTCGCACCTGGAAGTCGCGCGCTCGGCCGGGATGCCGGGCGAGTGGGAATTGCGCTCGGAGGCCGCCTTCGCGCTGCGCCTGCTCGGCATCGAGAAAAAAGTGACGCTCAAGGCGCAAGATGTCGTCGGCGAGGACTTGACGCTGCGGCGCTTCGCCTACGAGTATGTGCTGGACGGCAGTGAGATGCGCGTCACCGGCCGGCGCGAGGGCGACGCGCTGCTCGCCCGCGTGACAGCCGGCGGAGCGACGACCGAGCAGCGCCTGGCGCTGAACGGCCCTCTTTACCCGTCGAGCGCGATCCTCCTCTACCCGGTCGTGCACGGACTTTCGCCGGGACGCGAGTACTCGTTTCGCGTCTACAGCGGCGAGCTGCAGGCGGTGCGGGAGGTGTCGCAGCGCGTCGAGGCGCTCCAGAGGAGCCGGCTGTTCGAAGGCGCCGCATACAAGGTGGAGACGCGCATGGCGGGCCAGCGCGTGCTGACGTGGATTGACGAGCGCGGGCGTCCGGTGTTCGAGCTCGCCATGCAGGGCGTGATGATCTCGGCGCTGGAGGACGAGGAGCGCGCCCGAAGCTACGTCGCGCTCTCGGCCCTCAACAAGAAGGAAAGCCTGGTCGAGTACAGCCTCGTTCGGCCCGACCGGCCGGTCGAGCGCCCGCGCGCGGTCGCGGCGCTGCGGGTCGCGCTCGCCGGTGTCGCGAGCGCGCCGCCTTCGGACGCATGGCAGCGCTGCGCGCCGCAGGGCGCGGAGATCGTGTGCGAAATCGCCCCCTCTCCCGCCGCTGCGGCGACGCCGGTGGATCCGAAGTATCTCGACGCCTCGATCACGGTGCAGAGCCGGGATCCGGAGATCCGGCGGCTCGCCGCCGAAATCGCAGGCGAGGTCGCGGCGCCTGTGGAGCGCATCGCGCGCCTCGTGCGCTGGATGGAAGCGAACATCGAAAAGGCGCCGCTCGACGTCTTCTCCGCGCGCGACGTGCTGGAGCGGCGCCGCGCCGAGTGCCAGGGTCACGCCTGGCTTTTCGCGGCGCTCGCGCGCGCGCTCGGCATCCCGACGCGGGTCGTCAACGGTCTTGCGTATTCGGAGCAGCTCGGCGGCTTCCTTTATCACACCTGGAACGAGAGCCTGGTGGACGGCGACTGGCGCGCGGTGGACCCGACCTTCGGCCAGGTTCGGGCGGACGCCACCCACCTCAAGCTCTTCGAGGGCGAAACGCTCGCGGAGCTTCTGCCGTTGCTCGATTTCGTCGGCCGCCTGAAGATACGCGTCCTCGGCGCCGAGCACGCGGCGCCCTGAGCACGAACCTCGCGAACGGAGACGGTCTGATGACCCGTAGAAAACTTCGCAGCAATTTCGAGCGCGGCACCTACCGTTGGGCGGTGCGCCGCGCCCAGTGGCGCGCGCTCGGCATCGGCGACGAGGACCTGGAAAAGCCGAAGATAGCCGTGGTGAACAGCTCCTCGGGCCTGGCGAGCTGTTTTTCGCACCTGGACGATGTGGCGGCGGTGGTGAAGGACGCGATCCGCGCCGCCGGCGGTCTGCCGTTCGAGATCCGCACTGCGGCGCCGGCGGACTTCATCACCAGCGCCGGCCGCGGCGGCGGCTACGTGCTCGCCGCGCGCGACCTGATCCCGAACGACATTGAGGTCGCGGTCGAGGGGGCGCTGCTCGATGGCATGGTATGCCTCGCGTCCTGCGACAAGACCGCACCGGGCCAGCTCATGGCGGCGGCGCGGCTGAACATTCCCTCGCTCGTCGTCGCCTGCGGCTATCAGGCGAGCGGCGAATACCGCGGCCGGCACGTGGACATCGAGGACGTGTTCCTGCACTCGATGCACGTCGCCTCGGGCAGGGTGAGCGTGGAGGAGCTGGAAGGCATGAGCGCGAACGCCATCCGCAGCCCTGGCGTGTGCAGCGGCATGGGCACCGCGAACACGATGCACGCGGTGTGCGAGGCGCTCGGCATGGCGCTCGCCGGCACGACGCCGGTCGCCGCGCTCAGCCCGAAGATGATGGCCGATGCGCGCCGCGCCGGCGAGCGCATCGTCGCCATGGTCTGGGAGGACCTCAAGCCGCGCGACATCCTTACGCCGGCTGCATTCGCCAACGCGGTGAAGACGGTGCTCGCGGCGGCCGGCTCGATCAACGCCATCAAGCACCTGCAGGCGATCGCAGCTGAGGCGGAGGTGCCGGTGGACGTGTACGGTCTGTTCGACGAGTGGTGCGACAAGGTGCCGGTGCTGTGCGCAGTGCGGCCGAACGGCGAGCACACGATCGAGCAGTTCGAGGCCGCGGGCGGCACGCGCTCCCTGATGAAGCGCCTCGAGCCGCTGCTCGACCTCGGCGCGAGAACCGTTGACGGGCGCACGCTCGGCGAAAACCTCGCCGGCCACGCGGTCGCCGACGAGGATGTGATCCGCCCGCTCGATCGGCCGTTCGCGGCCAGGCCGGCGATCGTGCTCCTGCGGGGCAATCTCGCGCCCGATTACGCGGTGGTGAAGTTCGGCCTCTCGCCGGACAAGGCACGGCGTTTCATCGGACCGGCGATCGTGTTTCACTCCGCGGACGAGGCGCTCGCGGCACTCGCGCGAGGGCGGATCCGTGCCGGGCACGTGGTCGTGCTGCGCGGCCTCGGCCCGTGCGGCACGCCGGGCATGGGCATGTTCTCGCGCGTGGTGTTCGCCCTGGACGGGGCGGGGCTGGGCGAAAGTATCGCGGTGGTCGCCGACGGTCAGCAGTCAGGGCTGGTGAACAAGGGGCTGGTAGTCGCCGAAGTGTCGCCGGGCGCTGCCGAAGGAGGACCGCTCGCGCTGGTGGAGGACGGCGACCGGATCGAGATTGACGTGGGCGCACGCCGGCTGGAGCTGAAGGTGCCGGAGGCCGTGCTCGCCGCGCGCGCCGAGCGTGCGTGGCGCGCGCCCGCGCGCGAGGAGCGCGGCTGGCTCGGGATCTACCGCAGGAACGTCTCGCCGCTCAGGCAGGGCGCGGTGCTCACGGCCGCACCGCCGGAATCCGGCCTCAATCGGCCTTGATACCGGCCGCCTTGACCACTTTCGCCCACTTCTCGATCTCCTCGCGGATGTAGGCGTCGAACTGCTCCGGCGTGCTGCCGACCGGCTCCATGCCGAACTCGGCCATCTTCGCCCGGAACTCGGGGGTGTTGAGCACCTTCACGATGTCGGCGTGCAAGCGTTTGACGAGGTCCTTGGGCGTCGCCGCGGGAACGACGATGCCGAAGATGCTCTGCACCGAGAACCCGGGCAGCGTCTCGGCCACCGTCGGAATGTTCGGTGCAGCGGGCGAGCGGGCCGGGCTGGTAATCGCGATCGGCTTCATTCGCCCGGCCTTGATGTGCGGCATGGAGGAGAACAGCGGGTCAATGATCAGCTCGATCCTCCCAGCGAACACCTCGGGGAACGCCGGGCCGCTGCCCTTGAACGGCACGTGCAGGATGTCAACGCCGGCCGTCTGCTTGAGCAGCTCGCCTGCCATGTGCATCGAGCTGCCGCTACCGGGCGAGGCGTAGGAAAGCTTGCCGGGGTTTTTCTTCGCCAGCGCGATCACCTCGGCGATCGTGTTGGCCGGAAGGCCGGGTGTCGCCGAAATGAGAATGTGCGAGATGCCGTACAGCGTCACCCCCGCCAGATCCTTCACCGTGTCGAACGGAAGCTGGCGCAGGCTCGGGTTGATGACGTGCGCGGTGACGACGAAGCCGAGCGTATGGCCGTCGGGCGCGGACTTGGCGACGTACTCGGTGCCGAGGACGGTGCCGGCTCCCGGCTTGTACTCCACGAGCACCGGTTGACCGCCCCACAGCGGCTGCAGGTGCTGCGCGAAAAGCCGCGCCATGATGTCAATCGCGCCGCCCGGAGCGTTCGGCACCACCAGCCTCACCTGCTTCGTCGGAAACTGCTGCGCGGCCGCCGTCAGGCTCGCGAGCGCCGGACAGAGAAGCGCGCAAAGGATTGAAAGTCCGCGGCGGATACGATCGGCTCGAATCATGTCCAGGTCTCCTCGGATGGCGGGCGACAATTGCGACGGCGCGGCGTCCGAACGCCGCGTGAAACGTAATTTCATAAAGTCTAGGTACAATCGCCGCCATGCGCAAGGGCGCCTCCAGAAGGCCGATGCGGCGCGAGCCGGCGCTGGTGAGCGCCCTTGCGCGCGGGCTCGCGGTGTTGCGCTGCTTCGAATCAGGCAACGTTCCGCTGACCAACGCCGACCTTGCACGGCTCACGAGAATTCCGAAGCCGACGGTGTCGCGGCTCACTGCGACCTTGGTCGCCGCGGGACTGCTGGCAAGGGACCCGGCGCGGGAAACCTACGCCCTCGCGGCGGGTGTGCTGCCGCTTGCGCAGGCGTTTCTCTCCGGTCTGGATGTGCGCGCGCAATCGCGCGCGAGCATGGCCGCGCTCGCCGAGCAGACCGGCGCCACGGTTTATCTTGGCGTTCGCAGCGGGCTGGAAATGGTGATCATCGAGACTTGCCAGCCGCGCGCGCCGGTGCTGCTGCCGCGGCTTGCGGTCGGCTCGCGCATCGCGCTCGCCACTTCGGCTCTCGGGCGCGCGTATCTCGCCGCCCTGCCCGCCGAGCGCCGCGAAACGCTGGAGCGCGAGCTGGCGGCGCTGCACGGCGCCGACTGGCCTGCGGTGCAGCGCGCGCTGCGCCAGCCGCTCGCCGAGGCCGCCACAACCGGCGTCTGCCTCTCGCTGGGCGAGCTCTACGCCGACATTCATTCGATCGCGACCGCGATCGTGCGCCCGGACGGCGAACCGGTCGCGCTGGTATGCGGAGGCGCGGCGTATGCGTTTGCCGAGGCCCGGCTGCGAAGCGAGGTGAGGCCACGCCTTCTTGCGGCGGCGGCCGAGATCGCGCGCTCGATCGGCGGCAGGACGCTTGCTCAGAACGCGCTTGCGGATCTGGCGCCAACGGTCTGATTCAAAGGAAGTGTTTCCGCCGGTTTACCACCGCCCTTGACGGCCGGCCATTTCGTTATTTTCTGGAACATGATTTCATAATATTTGACGGTGCTGACACCGGCTGCGAAAATGCCAGCCTGCCGAACGCAGAGCCGATGACACGCGTCACGCACCTCACCCGCACCGACGAGCGAATCCTCACCTCCGACATCTTCGAAGGCGAGCGCGCACCGCGCGAGCAGCGCGACTGGGGCACGTGGACCGAGCCGGCGCGCGAGCTGAAGGTATACGGAAGATGCGACGTGCTGGTCGTGGGCGGTGGCCCTTCCGGCACCGCGGCAGCGGTCGCGGCGGCGCGCACGGGCGCCGACGTGATCCTCCTTGAGCGCTACAACCATCTCGGCGGTCTTTCCACCGGCGGGCTCGTGATCTGGATTGACCGCATGACCGACTGGGAAGGAAAGCTGGTCATCCGCGGTTTCGCCGAGGAAGTGCTCGACCGGCTGCCCGCCGAGGCGATCGCGGGTCCGGCGCGCGAGGAATGGGGCTCGCGCGACCCGGCGCGGGCCGGTTACTGGTCGCTCCGGACCGCCGCCTACCACGGCGTCGTGACCTGGTCGCCGACCATCTGCCCGGAATGGCTCAAGCTCGCCTCGCAGGAAATGGTGCTGGAACACAAGGCGCACCTCGTCCTTCACTGCTGGGCGGCGAGTCCGATCGTGGAGCAGGGGGCGGTGCGCGGCGTCGTGTTCGAGAGCAAGGCCGGGCGGCAGGCGGTCTTCGCCGGCGTGGTGGTGGACGCGACCGGCGACGGCGATCTCTTCGCGCGCGCCGGCGCGGCGTTCGAGGCCGACATCGTCAAGGAGGACGTGCACCACTGCATGAACACCGCATGGCTCTTCGGCGGCGTGGACATGGAGCGCTGGATCGAATTCCGTTCGACCCGGCCCGAGGAGTTTTCCGAGTTCATGGCGCGCGGGCGCGAGGCGATCGGCTATTTCGAGAGGCCGTTCGTCGCCTGGCGCAACGACGTCGCGCTTTTCATGGGACCGCGGCAATCGGGCTACAGCGCGATAGACCCGGACGATCAGACCGAGGTCGAGATCCGCTCGCATCGGCTGATGGCGAAGCACCTGGAGTACTACCGCCGTCACGCCCCGGGATT
>Ga0209172_10001612_pt1 | contig 46043 bp, 31 predicted proteins | sample LarsenN4metaG_FD_184113 | JGI IMG/M metagenome (GOLD analysis project Ga0209172, IMG submission 184113) | Hot spring sediment bacterial and archeal communities from British Columbia, Canada, to study Microbial Dark Matter (Phase II) - Larsen... ... | reverse complement strand
CATGTAGATGATCCGCCTGTGCCCGTGGTGAGCGGTCTTGTGCTCCGCGGGCTGGTATGTCCACACGCGCCCGCTCATGTCGATGTCGCACGGGCGCATGGTGACAATCTCGCCGGGCCGCGCCGCCGTGAGTTGCTGCAACTCGATCATGGCCCAGACCGGCCGCGGCACGAACGGCTTGATGGCCTCGACGTTCGCCTGCGGGACCGGGCCAACCGGTTCCGGCTCGCGCGCCGCGCAGCGTCCGCGACGCAAGCCAGCGACGGCTTGGATCGCGTGATAGACGCCGCCCGAGAGCAGCTCGTTCTCGACACCCCAGCGGACGACCTGCTTGATGCGGCTGACACTCTGGTTGACCGTCGTGCGGCTCCAGCCGAGGTCGATCATGCGTTGCCGAACGGCTTTCAGCGCCAGCGGCCCCAACTCCGCCGCGCGGCTCTCGCCGTACAGCTCGCGCAGCGGTCGCAGCGCGCTGCACAGCACGTGCAATTGCGTAGTGGGCCGGCCGGCAGCGTCGCGGTAGTAACCACGCGCGTGCTGCCAGTAGCGGGCGAGCAGCTCCTTCACGGTGATCGCTGCCGGCGGGACTTTCGGCTGGCTCCCGGCGGCAAGCCACTCGGCGATCACTTGGTGGTAGCGCCGCTCCGCCTCGGGCGTGTCGTGGCGGCCCAGGTAGACGGCTTGGCCGCTCAGCACGACGTAGCCTTGGCCGGTGGCTTTGTGGAGGCGGAACTTCGGGACGCGAGCAGGTTTCTTGACGGGCATCGGCCGTCCTCCTGGCTGGCGCGAGTAGTACTACTCGCTTTTGGGCCTCGGATTACGGCCGCTCCCCTACGCCGGGGGTCTCCGCAACTCGCGGAGTCAGCGTTAGTTACGTTCAATGGAGCCGATGAGATTCGAACTCACGACCTCTTGCATGCCATGCAAGCGCTCTCCCAACTGAGCTACGGCCCCGTCGACTGGTCAGGGGCGGATTTGAACCGCCGACACACGGATTTTCAGTCCGTTGCTCTACCAACTGAGCTACCTGACCGCCGCACGCTAACGCTATTCGCCGAGGTAAACAGCGTCAAGCCAGGTGATCCGCCCGGCGGCTGCGGCGAACGCAACGTCGCGGGTACGTGGCACGCGGGTACGTGGCACGCGATGGCGTGTCGCGCTGCGGAACACGCCGATGGTCGCCGCCCGCGCTGTAGGGCGGGCTTCGCCCGCCGCCTTGGGTAGCCGGCAGAACCACAGGGCGAACGCCGTGTCGCACAGCCGGGCAGGTGAAACCCGCATCGGGCGGGTGGAACCCGCCGCAGTGGAAACGCCACTATCCCGCCTCCGAGAGGCTGCGCGTCAAGGTCGTTGCTGCGACCGCGCCGCCCGGCTGGGGCTAGTCGCGCACAGACCACGTCTGACGACCGGACACAGACCGGCCGCCGCCCTACCCGCGGCGCGCTGCCAAACGCCGGCGCCCGTCGGCCCGCGCAGCAGCGCTACGGCCAATCCCTTGGACCACACGACAGCAGCAACCCCTCCCCCGTGATCGGGTAGCGCGCCAGGTGCTCGGCGAGGCTCTCCTGCGTGACTGCCTCCACCGCCGCCATCCGCTCGCCTGTCGAGCGCACGTAGCCGTACGACTCCAGGTCGTCCACGATCAGCATCAGCCGCGTCCGCGGACTTTCGCCCTCCAGGGCGAGCTGCGTGCGGCGGCGGTTGCGGACACGCTGCACCTCGGCCGGCCGGAAGCCCTGCTCGCACACGTCGCGGGCCTGCTCGCGCAGCGCGGCGAGCATCGGCTCGCACTTCTCCGGCTCGCCGATCGCGTACAGGCCCATCAGACCCGTGTCCGCGTAGCTCAGCCACGCCGCCCCGGCCACCGAGCACACGCCCTTCTGCACGATATTCCAGTAGCAGCGCGAGTTCGGCCCGCCGAACAGCGACTGAAACGCGTCCACCGTCTCCGCGTCGGCGTGCGTGTGCGGCACGGACGGATAGGCCAGGATCACCGCCTGCTGCTTGAACTGCTCCAGCCGCAGTTTGCGCACGCCGGCCGGCAGCGGCGGCGGCGAAGCTCTCGGCACGGCGCCGTCCGGACAGCGTCGCCAATCGCCGCAGTACCGGCCGGCGGCCGCGAAGGCCGCCTCCGGCTCGACGCCGCCCGTGATGATCAGCGCCACGTTGTCCGGCCCATAGCGGCGGCTGAGGTAGTCGAGCATGGCCTCGCGCGGCAGGCGCTCGATGGTCTGCTTTTCGCCCAGGATTTCGTGGGCCAGCGGGTGCCCGGGGAAGCAGGTCTCGTGCAGAAAGTTCCAGACGTGGTGCTCGAAGCTGTCGCCGCTCATGGCGATCTCTTCCAGGATCACCTTGCGCTCGGTCTCGTACTCCTCGGGCGGCAGGGCCGGCCGCAGCATGTCGGCCAGCAGCTCGAGCTGCGGCTCGACGCGCTCGGCCGGCACCCAGCCGTAGTAAACCGTGTGCTCCTTGCCGGTGTAGGCGTTGTAGATGCTGCCCAGCTCGTCGAAGCGGATGTTGATCGCGTACGTGTCGCGCTTGGCCGTGCCCTTGAAGCACATGTGCTCCAGGAAGTGGCTGACGCCGTGCCGCTCCGGCGTCTCGTGCCGCGAGCCGGTGAAGGCCAGGAAGCCGACCGCGGCCGAGCTGACGCGCGGCATGACCTCGCACACCACGCGCAGGCCGTTGGGAAGCTGGTGCTCGACGACGCGCAGCTCCATCCCCCGATTCTAGCGGCGAGGTGTCCCCACGCACACCGCGCGGTGTGGGACGGGTCTCCGGCCGGTCTCCGTGGCGGCCCGCGCCGCCGCGCGCCCATGGGCGGGCGGCATGCTCTCGCTGTACTCAACGAGCATGCCTACGCGAGAAGTCCGCGGGCAGCATCCTCACGCCGGTGGCACCCGGCCGGGACAGACCGGCTGATAGCCGGTCCCACACCCGGCCCAGGTGTTGCAACCGCCTTACCCCGTCGGCCGCACCGGCGCGAGCCGGTAAACATTCGCCGTTTGGGCCGCCGCGGTCAGGTCGCCGCGGCGCAGCGCCGCGCGGACTTGGTCGAGCTTTTTCGCGTCGCCCAGCGACAGGTACGGTCCCCAGCCCTCCGGGGTGTCGCTGAGCTCGACCTCGACTTCTGCGACGTAATCCCCCTCGCGGATCAGCTTCGTGCAGCGCCGATTCATGGCTTCCTCGATCTAAAGTCGGCCGACCAGCGGTCCGGCTCGGGGGATAGGCTGTGATCAGGACTGCCGATCGATCGTGGCCGCGGGGAATACCCCACAACGCGTGGATCGGCCGGCCGCTCGCATCCCTCTGCAACAGCAGCACGCACGGTCCTTTCGGATACGCGGGATAATCCTCGATCAGCTCGCCGTCCGCGACGCGGTCCACGACTTCGCTGACGGTCAGGTCGTCGCTGGTCAGTTCATCATATCCGTGATCCGACACCTTGACTTCGCCGGCCGCAACGAGCGCGCGAATCCGCTCGAAGGTTGTGCCCATGTGTACACCACCTCCCCGCGCTCCAGCTCGCACGGACCCAGGTCGTCGCAGATGCGTTCGAACTGTTTCGCCGTCAGCGGCGTCTTGACGACCATGTCGGCCTCCGTCGGCGCATTGTAACCGGTCGGCGGCGAGGCAGGACGGCGGGACTGGCCGAGGCGCGGTTACCACCCGCCCGGGCGCACGAAGGGATTGCGCGGCGGGGCGGGGCGGTCGGTCGGGCCGAGGGACCGCAGGCCGCGGGCCAGCTCGATGGCCATGGCGCAGACGTCGGGGGCGTCGTCGTGGCGGGCCTTGGGGAAGTGCAGGAACTGCTGCTCGACTTCGGGGGCCAGCGTCGGCGGCAGCCGAAACGTCCCGTTCTCGAAGAACGGCGCGGCCCCCTCGATCCGCGCACGCTTGTTGGCGGTGGTGCGGAGGGCGACCACGGGGAGGTAGAGCCTCTCGCGTCGGCCGTGCTCGTCGAGGATGTCCTTGAGCGCGACCTGGTAGGCGACGGTCTCGATGCCGATCCGCAGCGGCCGCCAGCGCTGAAATGCGGCCACGATCCGCTGCACCTGCTCGACGATGCTGATGCGCTCCAGCGTCAGCTCGCGCGTGTAGATCACGCCGCTGGCCGCGTCGACGCCGCCGGCCCACAGGGCGAAGTAGTCGCCGCCGCTGACACCGGTGGCCGGGTCGACCGCCATGAGGTTGAGCAGCGCGCGGCCCTCCAGCTCGCGCGGGTCGTAGCGGTGCAGCCACTGCGGGCGGAAGACGCGCAGCCTGTCGTCGACCGGGTTGGCCTGATACTCCTGCTCGAAAGCCAGCGTGCCGATGCGCTCGCGCTCCTCGTGCAGCCGCTGGACCGGCCAGCGAGCCGGCCACAGCGCCCGCAGGCGGTATTGCCCGGCGCCGTCCGGCTCGGCCTCCAGCGCCCGGTACACCTTGTAGTCCCAGCGCGGGAAGCGCACCGGATCGCGCAGATTGGCCAGCAGCGAGTCGTAGTGCAACAGCGAGCCGAGCACGGCAAGCTGGCCGCCCGGCGCCAAGGCCGGGATGACGACCCGTTGCAGCCAGTGCTCCAGCTTGCGACGGCCCCGCGGCGAGGCGACCTGCTCATCGATCTCGATGTCATCGCAGATGATCAGGTCCGGGCGGTTCGCGCCGACCTTCACGCCGCGCAGGCTGCCGCCGCTGCCCTTGGCCTGGACCGTGACGCCTGAGGCAGTGGTGAACTTGGCTTCGGACCACTTGAGCCGGGGCGCTCGCGGGCGCGGCGACGCGGCCGCGGCTGGCGGGGCGGGGTGCTTTCTTGTGCGGCGGCGCGGGCCAGCGGCGGCGCCGCCGCGCGGGCCCGGGCGCGACGAGCGCGTCTCCTTTGGCGTTCTTGCCGCGCCGCATGGCGCCGTGGGCGCCTCACGGCACAGGTCGCCGTAGCGGGCCAGGATGCGCTCGTTGGATTCCAGCTCGCGGCGGATGTCGCGGACGAACTGCGTCGCCAGCGAGGACTCGTGCGTGATGATGAGGAGGTTGCGGCGTTTCTGTTCGCACAGGCACCACAGGGGGTAGGCAAAGGCGCCGCAGGTGCTCTTGGCGTGGCCGCGCGGGGCGACGCGAGCGATCAGCCGTCGTTGCGGGTTCTCCAGGTCCGCCAGCAGCTCGGCGTGAAACGCAGCCGGCGGGTCAGTGAAGACGTGCGGCAGGAACTCCAGCGCCCAGCGCAACGACGCCGGCGCCGGCGGCGGCCCCGCGGAGGCTTGTGAACGCGCGCCCATCCAACCCGCGCGACTGTAGGCACGCGGCGTGAGCCCGTCTTCGGCGCGAGCGCGGCCGCTCGTCGGGGCTTCGCTTCTGCGAGCCGCTGTCGAAATCAGCGGCCGCCGCCCGGGCCTGCCGGCCTGCGGTGCCTCGCGACGGAGAGCACGGCCGCGGGACGGGAACCTGGCACGCGCCGCAAATGCGTTAAACTGCCGCAACCGGGGGCAGCAGGGGACAATGTCGCTCGCACAGCGCATCCGCGAACTTCGCCGGCGGCACTAGCGCCCGGCCGCTGGAGGCGGTCCTGGCCTCACCGCAAACGCCCCGCAGCTCTCGCGCCCGGCGTTGTGCCGCTTCGCGGGGGAGCAAGCCGTGCGGCGCCGCATCTGGCTGAGCCAGGACGAGGCACGCGTGCTTCTGGGGCGGCTGGGCGACGGGTAGATCGAGCAGGAGCCGCGCGGGTCGCTGCGCTGGGCGGTGGGGGCGCTGTACCGCGTGGCCCTGGCGGCGTGACGGCGGTGATGGTCGAACGCATCGGCGACGACGTGCGCATGCATCCGGTCGGGCCGCTCCACGGCAGCGTGCGACCGCCGGGATCAAAGAGCCTCACCAACCGTTATCTGCTGTGCGCCGCGCTGACCGACGGCGTCAGCACATTGCGCGGCGTGACCGTGTCGGAGGACGTGCAGGCGATGATGGGCGGACTCGGCGCGCTGGGATTCCGGGTCGAAACGGATGAAGCCCACGGCGACGTGCGCGTGCGCGGCGAGAACGGTCGCCTGCCAGCCGATGACGCCGACATCGACGCCGGGAATGCCGGGACGGCGATGCGTTTTCTGGCGGCGCTGGCATGCGTCGGCTACGGCCGCTACCGGCTGGATGGTTCGCCGCGGATGCGCGCGCGGCCGATCGGTGCGCTGGTGGGAGCGCTCCAGCAGCTTGGGTCCGGGATCGGTTACGAGGGTCGTGAGGGGTTTCCGCCGCTGACGATCGACGCCCGCGGACTGCGCGGCGGCGCGGTGCGGTTCGCGCGGCCGCCGTCGAGCCAGTTCATCAGCGCATTGCTGATGGTGGCGCCCTACGCCGGCGATGACGTGCTGATCGAGGTTGCCGGCGGCGCTCCGAGCGCCCCGTACATCGACATGACGCTGAGCGTGATGCAGTCGCTGGGTGTGGAGGCGTTGACGGTCGACCGCACGCGGTTCGTCGTGCCCGCCCCGCAGCGCTATCGCGCCGCTTCGGTCGACATCGAGCCGGACGCGAGCGCCGCGACGTACTTCTGGGCGGCGGCGGCGATCACGGGCGGCAGCGTGCGCGTCGGCGGTCTGACGCGCGGCAGCCGTCAGGGCGACGTGGGCTTCGTGGAGGTTCTGCGGCAGATGGGGTGCGAGGTGGCGGAGGGGCCGGACTTCCTGGCTGTCCGCGGCCCAGGGGTCGGCAAGCTCCACGGCATCGATGTAGACCTCAACGCGATGCCCGATACCGTGCAGACGCTGGCGGTGGTTGCCCTGTTCGCCGACGAGCCGACGCGCATCCGCAACGTGGCCAACCTGCGGCTCAAGGAGACGGACCGGCTGGCGGCGCTGGGGCATGAGCTGTCGCGGCTCGGCGCGTTGGTCGAGCTGCAGGAAGATGGTCTGACCATCACGCCGCCGCACCGCGTCACGCCCGCCGCCATCGAGACCTACAACGACCACCGCATGGCGATGAGCTTCGCGCTGGCGGGTCTGGCCGCGGACGGCGTCGTGATCCGCAACGCCGGCTGCGTGCGCAAGAGCTTTCCGACGTTTTTCGAAACGCTGTCTACGCTCGAATGAACTTGGGGCAGGTACGATCTTCCAGCCCACTGGCGCCGTGCTCAGGCCGGGCTGGGCAATGGGCCGGCGGTGCCGTCGGAGGGCCGCTGCACCGGGCGGGCCAGCGGGGGGCCCTCAACCTGCCGGCGGGCCTGCTCGGCGGCAATCAGGTCGGCGACCGTGGGCTTCTCGATCGCCTCGCCGCGCAGGATCGCCCGCACCTCGTCGCCGTCCAGCGTCTCGTACTTGAGCAGGGCCGCCGCCAGCGCCTCCAGCTTGTCGCGGTTGGCCTCGATGATCCGCCGCGCCTCGCCGTACGCCTCGTCGATGATGCGCTTGACTTCGGCGTCGATGGCCTCGCTGGTCTTGTCCGAGACTTCCTTTCCGAGCATCAGGTCGATCGGCCGGGCCACGCGGTCCTCGCCGTAGTACACGAAGCCCAGCCGGTCGCTCATGCCCCACTCGGTCACCATCCGCCGCACCAGGTCGGTCGCCTGCTTGATGTCGCCCATGGCCCCGCTGTTGGCGTCCTGGCCGAGCAGCTCCTCAGCGATGCGGCCGGCGCACAGCACGCGCAGCGTCGCGTCCACGTACGAGCGGTTGACGGTCATGCGGTCCTTCTCGGGCAGCGAGAAGGTCGCCCCGCCGTACGGCCCGCGCGGGATGATGCTGACCTTGTGCACGGGATCGGCGGCGGGCAGGAGCGACTGCACCAGGGCGTGGCCGGCCTCGTGGTAGGCGGTGAGCTGGCGGTCGCGCTCCTCAACGACTTTGCTGCGCTTGGCGCGGCCCCAGCGAATCTTGTCGCGCGCCTCCTCCAGATCCTCCAGCTCGACCGCGTCCTTGCCCGCCAGCGTCCCCAGCAGCGCCGCTTCGTTGATGATCGCGGCCAGGTCGGCCCCGCTGAACATGGGCGTGGCGCGGGCCAGTCGTTGCAGCTTGGTGTCGATCGGCGGGCGCAGCTTGATCTTCTTGGCGTGCACTTTGAGGATTTCGAAGCGGCCCTTGACGTCCGGCAGCCCGACGTAGACCTGACGGTCGAAGCGGCCCGGGCGGATCAGGGCCGGGTCGAGCACGTCGGCCCGGTTGGTGGCCGCGATCACGATCACCTGGTCGTTGCTGTCGAAGCCGTCCATCTCCACCAGGATCGCATTCAGCGTCTGCTCGCGCTCGTCGTGCCCGCCGCCGGCGTAGCCGTAGCCGCGGCGTCGGCCGACCGCGTCGATCTCATCCAGGAAGATGATGCAGGGGGCGTTCTCCTTGGCCTGCCGGAACAGGTCGCGCACGCGCGACGCGCCCACGCCCACGAACATCTCCACGAAGTCCGAGCCGGAGATCGAGAAGAACGGCACGTCCGCCTCGCCGGCGATCGCCTTGGCCAGCAGCGTCTTGCCGCAGCCCGGCTCGCCGATCAGCAGCACGCCGCGTGGAATCCGCCCGCCCAACCGCTGGAAGCGCTGCGGGTTCTTGAGGAACTCGACGATCTCGAAGACCTCCTCCTTGGCCTCGTCGACGCCGGCCACGTCCTCGAACGTGACGTGCGTGTGCTCCTTGGTGGTGACACGGTGGCGGCTGCGGCCGAAGCTGCCCAGCATGCCGGCCCCGGCCCCGGCCTGCCGCAACTGCCGGAACAGGAAGAACCAGATCAGCCCGAGGAAGAGCACCCACGGGAGCATCTGCAGCAGGATCGTCAGCACCACGCTGGTGTTCTGGTTGTCGATGACCTTTGGCCTGGACTCGGAGGCATTGACCTTTTCCAGAAACTTCTCGAAGTGCTCTTTGCCGACGCCCGGCCAGCGGACCTGCACCTTGTTGGTGTTCGCGTCCGGTAGAGGCTTTTCCAGTTCTGCCACGAACGTGTCGCTGCTGCGGATCTCGATGTTCCGCACGTTCCCGTTGTTCAAGTGCGTCAGGAAATCCGTGATGGGAATCTCTTTGCCGGCCCCCGCCGTCCGGCTGTAGAGCAGGAACACCAGCATCAGCCCGACGCCCGCCAGCAGCACCCAACTGAAGGCGCCGCGGGTCATGCGCGGCGGGCGCTGCTCGCCGTCACCGCCGCCGCGGGAGGGACTGGAACGTGGCTCCTGGTCTTCCGGCATGTTTCTACGCCCCGGCTGGCACGGGCAGGCAGGCGACCCCCCGGTTACCAGTCATCATACATTCGTCTCACGATCCCGGCCGCCAGCAGGTCCACCGCCTTCTGTTCGGCGAAGACCTCGGTCTCGCCGGCCGGCGGCAGATAATCGACAGCCTGAAGCTGCAGGCGGTCGTCGATCAGGTACTTTCCGGTCCGCGAATCCTTCCACTTCAGCCGCACGACCAGCGTAAGCTGCTTGTCGCGCGGCAGCCGCGTCGCGTAGTCGGGCGCGAACGCCGCCTGGCGGACCTCCAGCACCTCGCCCGTAAGGATCGTATCCGCCTTTGCCCTGGGGGCGAGCCGGTAGGGCGTGTCGGCCCCGATCCGCTTCTTGACCGCCTCGGTCAGCATGAACTCCAGGTCGCGGCGGAACTCGCGCGACTCGAAAATCTCGACCGCCACGGTGCGGATGTCGGTGCGGAACAGGTTGTCGGAACGATAGCCGCAGCCGGTCGCCCCGCCGGCCAGCACCACGAGCGCGAGCGTGAAGGCGGCCGGCGGGCGGATCACGGCGTCGTCTCCTGCTGCGGGGCGGCGGACTCTTCCGGCGTCTCGAACCCCAGTGCCCGCAGCCGACGCCGCGCCTCCACCGCCTCGAGCGTCTGCGGGTGCTCGCGGAGGATCAGTTGGTAGTAGAAGGCGGCGGCCGGGGTGGCTTGCGTGCGCTCGTACCAGCGGGCGATCTCCAAATCCTTCTCGGCCCGCTTGCGAGCGATGGCCTCCAGGCGTTCGTCCACGCCCTCGCGCTGGGCGAACTCGGGGAACGCAGCCTTCACCTGCCGGTAGCCCTCCTCCGCGTCCAGCAGCGCACGGTCGTCGAACTTCGTGCCCGGGAAAGCCTCCTGTGCGGCCACTGCGGCGCGCAACATCGCCAGCCGCACGAAGCGCCCGCTCGGGTACTCGCGCGCCAGGTTCGCGTACTCATCCTGCGCAAGCTGGTAATCCCCGACGCCGAAGAAGTACTCCGCCTTCAACCGCAGGGCGTCCTCTCCCAGCCGCGTGCCGGGCACGCGCTCCCAGACGCGGTCGAGGATTTCGACGCCGTCGTCGTAGGCCGGCAGCGGCAGGAAACCCCAGATGATGCGTTTGCGGCCGGCCAGAAAGGCGCGGGCCACGTCCACTTCACGCAGCAGGGCCTTGTAGAACAGTTCGCCGGCGGTGTTCTCGACCACCTCCTCGAAGCGCTCGTAGGCCTGGTAGAAGCGCTCGCGGCCGAAGCAGGCCTCGCCCAGCAGCAGCAGGGCCTCGAAGTAGCGCTCGTGCTCGCGGTGGGTCTCCACCCACTTCTTGAGCCGCCCGTACGCCGCTCGCACTTCCCCGCGGGCCAGCAACGCGCGGGCCTCGTCGAGCTCAGCCTCGGGCGTTCCGGGCAGGGCCACGGCCTGCTCGACCCAGGTGTCCGTCTGTGGATCCAGCACCTGCCGCTCGCGGTATTGCTCCTCCTGCGCCGCTTCGGCGGCGGACGCAACCGCGGCTAGAGGCTCCACCGTGCCGAGACTCCGCGGCCCGAGGTCGGTCGAGAGCGCGGGCACAGCGGCGACCCAGACCGCGATATACACGAGCCCCGGCATGCGCCTTCGCATTATAAGTACGCCCAGCGCCGGTCACAACGCACGCTCTGCAAGGGGCACCGGCTCAGGTAGGGACTCACTGGCGTCCCGGCCGCGGGAGTCGCCGCCCGCGACGCCCACTGAGGGGCACGCTGTGCCGAGGGCGCGACTACGGTGTCGGACGGGGTGCGTCGCTGCCGACGGCCCGTAACTGCTCGAGGCGTGCCAGCAGGCCGTCCTTGATCTCCTTGGCGCCCCTGGCCACCAGGCCATTCTCGAACGCGCGGGTTGCGTCCGCCGTCCGGCCGGCCGCCAGCGCCCGCTCGCCGACCGCCAGCCAGCCCATGGCGGCAAACTCGGCCGGGAACGACGCCAGGAAGTCCGCGTCGGCGACGGTCTCGTCGAGCAGAAAGGATATGGCGGCGTGCTCGGGCGTGTCGGGGCGCACCCGGTCGCGGATGCGGCGGGCCAACTCGATGCGGCCGGCGCGCCACTCACCCAGGAACCACATCAGGGCCCCGAAGCGCTCGACGGGGAAGCGGGCGTTGACGGCCAGCTCGAGCTCTTGGTTGCGCTGGCGGAGCTGCTCGTGGGCGCCTGCGAGCTGCTGCCGATTGCGCTCGGCGTTGCGATAGAAGTAATAGTTGATGAAGCTTGAGCTGACGAGGATGACCAGCAGGAGCGCGAGCACGCTGGTCGCGTAGGCGTGCTGGCGGGCCATCTTGCGCAGCACGTACCAGACGCTGTCGCTCTTGGCGTCGATCGGGCGGCCAGCCAGGCGGTTCTCGATGTCGCGGGCCAGCGCGCCGGCGTTGTCGTAGCGCCGCCCGCGCTCCTTGGCCAGCGCCTTGAGCACGATGGTCTGCAAATCGTCGTCGATGGGCGAGCGCGACGCGCGGCGCAGCCAGGTCCGCAGCAGCGCCCCGCTCGGTCGCTTGCCCGGGGCCCGCCGCATCACCCCCGACTCCGGCGTCCAGGCCCGCGAGGGGGGCGTCGGGGGCGTCTCGGCGATGTGGCGCAGCACGTCCGCCATCTGCCCCACCACCGGATAGGGGTAGCGCCCGGTCAGCAGCTCATACAGGATCACGCCCAGCGCGTACACGTCCGTGCGCGTGTCGATCTCGTCCGGGTTGCCGCGCGTCTGCTCGGGCGACATGTACGGCAGCGTGCCCATGATGTTCTGGCTGATCGACAGCAGGGCCGCCTCCGACGCCGCGAGTTGCTTGGCCAGGCCGAAGTCCAGGATGCGCGGCTCGCCCTGCGCATCCACCAGGATGTTCGACGGCTTGAGGTCGCGATGGATCACGCCGCGCTGGTGCGCGTACTGCACCGCCTCGCACACCTTGCGGAACAGTCGCAGCATCTCGTCCAGCGGCAGGCGGTGGTCGCGCACGTGGTGGTGTAGCGGCTTGCCGCGCACGTAGTCCATCACGTAGTACGGCCGGCTGTCGTCCGTCACGCCGGAGTCGAGGATGGCGATGATGTTGGCGTGCTTGAGCGAGACGGCCAGGTCGACTTCGCGCTCGAAGCGGCGCCGCGTCGCCGGCGACGCGTATGCCCCTTCCAGCAGCACCTTGAGCGCGACCTTGCGTTTGGTGGAGAGCTGGATGGCCTGAAAGACGGCCCCCTGCCCGCCGCGGCCCAGCTCGCGCACAATCTGGTAACCCTCGATGTGGACGCCGGCTGCGGGCGCAGCGCCCGTGGGTGCGTCGCCCTCGCGATCGAGTTGCTCGCGCACATTCAGCGGCGCGGGTTCCAGGAACGGGGCGGTGGCGGTCGCGTCGACCGCCAGCAGCCTCTCGACCTCGCCGCGCAGCTCCCCGTCCGTGCCGCAGTGCTGGTCGAGCCACGCGCGCCGCTCGTCAGGGGCGACGCGCGCCGCTTCCAGAAACAGCTCGTTGACCTGCTGCCAGCGCTGCGGCGACATCGGGGTTCCGTCTTGTCATGCTGCCCGGCACGAACCACCGCCCCATGCCTTGCGTCCCCGGACGCTACTCGCACGGCAACTCACGCTGGCAGGCGTCGGCGTCATCCAGCAGATCGCGGAAGGGAATGATGGTGTACTCGGGCGTCAGGTGCAGGCCCTTGCGGATCCGCAGGAACTCGACGTGCCCGTCCAGGAACGCCAGGTTGTGCGCGCAGGCCCGGTCGTGCCACTCGATCCGCTGCGTGCTGTTGAACGCCTGCGTCGTGCGCCAGCCGAAATCCCCCAGCAGCAGCAGCTCCGAGGGGCTGGTCGTGACGCGCGTGCGGGTAAGGTTGGACAGTAGCCGGTTAATCTGGACGATCAGGTCCCGGCAGGGATCGCCGGCCAGGGCCGGGAGCTGGTCCTGCCCGATCAGCATCGGGTTGGTGTTGTAGCTGGAGCCGTAGTACTCAAAACAGGTCGGCGTGGCCACGCCGCCGCCTTCGTCGGTCGGGCAGCGAAAGACCTGCGCGTCCTCTACGAGCGGGGGTAGATCCAGATAGCGGTTGAGCGGCTTGGAGCCGCGGTACGCGCTCCCGCCCTGCCCCTGCCGGCCGCCGTAGTTCACGTTGGTATTGAACCCCTGCAGGAAGTGGTCCTCGTTCTCGTCCAGGTACATCTCCCAGGCGATGGCGATCTGGTGCAGGTTGGACTGGCAGACGCTGCGGTTCGCCTGGGCGCGGGCCGCGCTCATGGCCGGCAAGAGGATCGCCAGCAGCGTCGTGATGATCGCCACGACCACCAGCAGTTCAATCAGCGTGAACGCCCCATGCACGCCGCGGCGGCGCAGGTGGACAGAAGCACAGCCCGCTGCTGAAGTCGCCATCAGATGCGTACGTGCGCGTCCAAATGAGCTGACCGGCGGCCGGCCGCCAACCGGCTGCGCATCGTAGCTCCCGCCTCGCCGCAATTCAATCGAAGTCGTCGCCAGGAGGATCTCCTTCCGCTGGTCCGACGAAGCCGTCCCGAACCGCGGCAGTCCCGGCAACCGCCAGTCGGCCCCAGTCGGCCAACCCCGCCTCGCGTCGACCGTTCACCTCAGCATGCGAGAAACCGGTCGGAGACCCTGAAAGCTGGCGCGCCGCGGCTCCCGTAGGGGAACCGTCGGAGAACGCCGGTGCCACGGGGATATTACGTCGGGGCATCCTGAGCCTGCGTGTCCGTGCAAGCGGCGCTGCCGAGCTTGCTCCGCAGCCAGGCGCGGGCGATGCGGAAGTCGTTCTCGACCGTGCCGATCGAGACCTCGAGCTGCTCGGCGATCTCGTTGACGGTCAGCCCGCCGAAGAAACGCAGCATCACCACCTGGCTCTGCCGCTCGTTCATACGGGCGAGCTCGTCCAGCGCCTCGTCCAGGGCCACCAGGTCGATGTGCTGCTGCTCGAACGGCTCCAGAACGTCGTCCAGCGGCACGCGCTCCTGCTTGCCGCCGCGCTTCTCCGTCGCCCGCTGGCGCGCGTAATCCACCAGCAGGCGGCGCATGGCCCGTGCCGCGGCGCCGAAGAAGTGCCGGCGGTTCTGCAGGTTCTGGATATTGGCGTCGTCCAGGAGGCGCATCAGCGCCTCGTGCACCAGGTCGGTGCTCTGCCAGGTGTGGCCGGTGCGCTCGCGGTTCATCAGCCCGCCGGCCAGCCGCCGCAATTCGTCATACACGAGCTCGAGCAGGGCGGCCCGGCCGTCCGCCTGCCCGGCGCGGATGTCGGCCAGCACCTGCGTGATGTCTTTGCTGGCCTCCACGGACATGATCCGGCCCCGATGGCAGCAGCGACCCGGCCGAACGGGGAACAACGCCCGTCTGCTGACTTCGATGCAGCTAAGCGGCGGCATTGTAGACGGTCTGCAGCCTGTTTGGCAACCGCGGGCGACCGGGAGCAGTTTCAGTGCAAGCCGCGAGCGCGGCGAGCGCCCGGTTCGTGGCGACTCCGGCACCGCTCGTTCGCGCCCTGGTGGTGTTGGATCAGCAGAAATCCCGCGAGCGGTGCGTCAAGCCGGCCAGCAGAGCCGACAGGTCGTGAAACCGCCGCACCATCACGTGCACCACCTCTCCCTGCCGCTCGATGACGCCCTCGGCGATCAGGGCGATGCGGCTGCGGGCGATGGCGCGGTCGCGCTCCCAAACCTGCGGGCGGACGATCAGGTTGGCCATGCCGGTCTCGTCCTCCAGCGTCATGAAGATGATTCCGCCCGCGGTACCCGGCCGCTGGCGGCAGGTGACCAGGCCGGCCACGGCCACGCGCTGGCGGTTGCGTGTGGAGCGCAGCTCCGCGGCGCGGAGCACACGGAGTCCGTGGCCTGAACCTCGGTCCCTTGATCCCTTGATCCCTCGATCCCTTGATCCCTTGATCCCTCGATCCCTTCCTTCCAGCTCCGCCCGCACCAGCTCCATGGGGTGCGCGTTCAGCGAGAAGCCCAGCGCGTCGTAGTCGTGCACCACGGTCTCCACCAGCGGCGTCGGCGGCAGCGCGACTGGCGGCTCGTCGGGCGCCAGGTCGGCCAGGAGTGGGATCGGGGATCGGCGATCGGGGGTCGGCGTTCTGGCGTCAGGGATCGGCTCGCCGTCTGATTTCCCCATCCCCGATCCCTGTTCCCCGATCCCTGATCCCTGATCCCTGTCCAGCGCCAGAATCTCCCACAGCGCCTGTCGGCGGTTCAGGCCCAGCGAGCCGAACGCATCCGCCGCCGCCAGTCGCAGCAGCGTCTCGCGCGAGACGCCGGCGCGAACGAGCTGCCGGAGGGAAGTGAAGGGACCGAGGGAGCGAGGGACCAGGGAACCAGAAGAATCTCGTACCAGCATCCGCCGCGCTGCGATAAGGCCGCGCAGCTTCTCCTCGCTCAGGCCACGGACCATGCGAAAGCCCAGGCGCAGGGCGGGGCCGGCGCGGCCCCAAGCGCAGGGATCGGGGAGCGGGGATCCGGGATCAGGGATCGGAAAAGGCTGATTGCTGTCTCGTTCCATATTCCCCGTTCCCTGATCCCCGATCCCGGATCCCCGCTCCAGCGTACAATCCCACTCACTGTAGTTCACATCCACCGGCCGTACTTCAACTCCATGCGCGATCGCGTCGCGTACGAGCTGCCCGGGCGTGTAGAAACCCAGCGGCTGCGAATTCAACATTGCCGCACAGAACGCAGCAGGGTAGTAGCGTTTCAGCCAGGCGGAGGCGTACACCAGCAATGCAAACGACGCCGCGTGGCTTTCGGGGAATCCATACTCGCCGAAACCCTGAATCTGCCTGTAGATTTGCTCGGCGAACTGCTTGCTGTAGCCGCGCGCCAGCATGCCGCGGATAAGCTGAGTCTGGAACTTCTCGATCTGCCCGCTGCGACGCCAGGCGGCCATCGCCCGGCGGAGCTGGTCGGCCTGGCCGGGCGTGAAGCCGGCCGCCACCACCGCCAGCCGCATCACCTGCTCCTGGAACAGCGGCACGCCGAGCGTTTTTTCCAGCACGCGCTTCACATCCTGGCTGGGGTAGGCGACGGGCTCGAGGCCGTTGCGGCGGCGCAGATAGGGGTGCACCATGCCGCCCTGAATCGGCCCGGGCCGCACGATGGCGACCTCGATCACCAGGTCGTAAAAGCAGCGCGGCCGCAGGCGTGGCAACATGCTCATCTGCGCGCGGCTCTCGATCTGAAAGACGCCGATGGTGTCGGCGGCGCAGATCATGTCATAGACGGCGGGGTCGTCGGGGGGGATGTCGAGCAGGGATCGAGGGATCGGGGATCGGGGATCAGGGATCGGCACAAGGGAAACGGCAGTCACGGGTGAGGGCGTTGAAGGCTGTTGATCAGCGCCTGCAGCATGCGTGTGACGGCCCCAATGCGTTCCCACACGTGCTTCCATTCGGGGATCATTCTGAGCTCCTGAGCAATAATTAACTGAGTCTCTAGCTCGGCCAGAGATCCCCTGGATACTGTAAGAAAGTGAATGTAATCCCTGCGTGTCTGTCGAGCGTTGCCCTCGGCGATGTTGCTTGGGATCGAGGTGACAGCGCGCCGGATCTGGCTCGTGAGCCCGAATCGTTCCTCGGCCGGCATTTGGCGCGTGAGCTCGTAAATCTCCTTGGCCAGCGCGATCGACTCTCGCCATACTTTCAGTTCGCGAAATGAGGTCATTGTGGTGCCCTCCTTGCGCGTCAAACCATGATTGGCCAACTGATTCCCGATCCCCGATCCCCGATCCCGGATCCCTGACCCCTGATCCCTGATCCGCGCTCCCTGATCCCCGTTTAAGCAGAGTAAAGCACTTCGACAGCGCCGTCAGCATTCCCAGCCCCAGCACATCCACCTTCAGGATGCCCAGCGCATCGATGTCATCCTTGTCCCATTCGATGAACGTGCGGCCGGGCATGGCCCCGTTCTCCAGCGGCACGATCTCGCACAACGGGCTTTCGGTGATGACAAACCCGCCCACGTGCTGCGACAGGTGCCGCGGGAAACCCAGCAGTTGCTTCACCAGCCAGGCCAGCAGGCGAATCGTGCGATCGCTGGGGTCGAGTCCGGCGCTGCGGATCGTCTCCGCCGGAACCGCCTCCTCGTCGAACCAGTCCAGCGCCTTGGCCAGCACGTCGATGCGGTCCAGCGACAATCCCAGCGTCTTGCCCACGTCACGCACCGCCGAGCGCGGGCGATACGTGATGACTTCCGCCGTGATGGCCGCCCGCTCGCGGCCGTACTTCTCGTAGATGTACTGAATCACCCCCTCGCGCCGCTCGTGCTCGAAGTCGATGTCAATGTCCGGCGGTTCGTTGCGTTCACGGCTCATGAAGCGTTCGAAGAGCAGGTCGTGCCGGGCGGGATCGACCGCAGTGATGCCCAGGCAATAGCAGACGGCGGAGTTGGCCGCCGACCCGCGGCCCTGGCAAAGGATGTTGCGGCTGCGCGCGAAGCGGCACAGATCCCAGACGGTGAGGAAGTAGTGTTCGTAGCGCAGCGCGCGGATGAGGGCCAGTTCGGCGCCGAGAAGGTCACGGATACGCCGCGGGAGCGATGTAACTCCGTACCGTTCCGCCGCCCCCGCCCAGGTGAGCACTTCCAGATACTCCATCGCCGTGCGCCTCTCCGGCACCAGCTCGTGCGGGTACTCGTAGCGCAGCTCGTCCAGGCTGAACGTGCAGCGCGCGGCGATCTCGACCGTGCGGGCGAGGGCGTCTTCATAGCCGGCGTAGCGCCGCGCGATCTCGTCCAGCGGGCGCAGGTGCCGCTCGGCGTTGGCGAACAGCCGCGACCCGGCCTCGGCCAGCGTGCAGCCTTCGCGGATGCACGTCAGCACATCCTGCAGGCAGCGGCGCTGGGGGATGTGGTAGTGCACGGCGTTGCAGGCCACGAGCGGGATGCCGGTGCAGCGCGAAAGCTCGGCGAGCTGCGCCAGACGGATCGAGTCGGGCACGTCGTAGAGCAGCTCGGCGGCGAGGTAGAGGTTTCCGGACAGAAAGATGGAGCGGTAGGCGTGAAAGGGACCAAGGGACCAAGGGAGCGAGGGATCGAGGGAAGCGGCGAACTTCCGGATGCCTTTGCCCCTTGACTCCGCGATCCCTCGGCCCCTTCCTTCGTCGCTCCGTCGCTCCGTCGTTTCGTCGCTGGGAACTGCGTCGCTTCGGCGTTTCGGCGCTTCGGCGCTTGGGAGCACGATCGCGATCAGCCCCTCCGCCAGCTCCGCGATGTCGGAAAAGTAGAGCTCGCATTCGCCCTTGCAGCAGCGCAGCCGCCCACGCGTGATCAGCCGCGCCAGCCGCCCGTACGCCGCGCGGTCCGGCGCCAGCAGCACCAGCGGCGGGGCGTCGAGGGGCGTGATCTCGGCCCCGATGATGAGCCGCAGCGGCCGGGCTGTGTCCCGGCCGTCGCCTTCGTGGCTGTGGGCACGGCCGCGTGCCTGCGTGCCTGCGTGCCTCTGGGTATGGCCGCTCGCTTCCGCTCGGGGTTCGGATTGCAGGGCCTTCGCCGCGCCGTCGCTTGTTGGATTCTCCCCCGCCTCCGGTCCCCGTTCCCTGTTCCCCCATCCCTCCCCTTCGTGCCTGCGTGCCTGCGTGCCTGCGTGCCTCTGGGTATGGCCGCTCGCTTCCGCTCGGGGTTCGGATTGCAGGGCTTGCACCGCCACGTGCGCCCGCACCACGCCGGCGAGCGAGTTGCGATCGGTGATGGCCAGAGCCGCGTAACCCAGCTCGGCCGCCCGCTCGACCAGCTCTTCGGGATGCGAGGCGCCGCGGAGGAACGAGAAGTTCGACAGGCAGTGCAGCTCGGCGTACGACATGGGCGCGAGGGTCTGAGGGGCCAGGAGACCAAGGGTTTCCCGGGCCGGGTGGACGTGGAATCTCTCTTGCGGCAGTTCGGGCACGGCACGCCCTCACCAGCGGGCTGGTCCGCCTGCATCCGCCCGGACATTATACCTAACAAATTGCGAAAATAGAAGGGCGATAGGGCCGGTTGGCTCGACTGCCCGCCTCGCTGTTCTCCTCTGCCGAGCGATGGATCGCCAAACCCATCATCCCGGTCAGGAGACCGCGCTCCTAGTTTCTCTGAGGGCAGGCCCGCCGCGCGGTATGATCCGGACACCCGACCGCCAGGAGGGCCGACCATGGCTGCTTCGCCTGCAACCGCCACACCCAGGACCGCAGCTCAGACCTGCAAATGCCTGATCGCCGGCAGGTGGGTCGAATCGCGCACCGGCCGCTACGCTGACGTGTGGAACCCCTCCACTGGCGACGTTATCGGCCGCACGCCGATGTGCACCGCCGAAGACGTGAACCGGGCGGTCGAGGCCGCGAAGCGGGCGTTCCCCGCCTGGCGTGAGACGCCGGTGGTCGACCGCGCCCGGCTCATGTACCGGTTCCGCGAACTGCTGATCCAGCACACGGACGAAATCGCCCGCACGGTCACGCGCGAGCACGGCAAGACGCTGGCCGAGTCGCGCGCCAGCGTGCAGCGCGGCGCCGAGATGGTCGAGTTCGCCTGCAGCGTCCCCTCGCTGATCGGCGGCGAGATCGTCGAGAACCTGGCCCCCAACGTGGACAGCGAGACCGTGCGGCACCCGCTGGGCGTCGTGGCCGGCATCACGCCGTTCAACTTCCCGGCCATGGTGCCGTTGTGGATGTACCCGCTCGCGATCACGTGCGGCAATTGCTTCATCCTCAAGCCGTCGCCGCGCGTGCCGCTGTCGGCGATCCGCGTCGCCGAGCTGCTGCTGGAGGCCGGCCTGCCGGAGGGCGTGTTCAGCCTGGTGCACGGGGACAAGGAGTGCGTGGACGCGCTGCTGAGCCACCCCGACATCAAGGCGGTCTCGTTCGTCGGCTCGACGCCGGTGGCGAAGTATATCTATGCGACGGGCGCAGCGCACGGGAAGCGCGTGCAGGCGGCGGGCGGGGCGAAGAACCACCTGATCATCATGCCGGACGCGGACCTGGATGCGACGGTCGCGGGGCTGGCCGGCTCGGCCTTCGGCTGCGCCGGGGAGCGCTGCATGGCGGGCAGCCTGGCGGTGACGGTGGGCGGCATCGGCGATGAGGTCGTCCGCCGGCTGAGCGAGACCGGCTCGAAGATGAAGGTGGGCCGCACGGACACCGGCGCGGACGTGGACATGGGACCGCTGATCAGCCGAGAGCACGTCGAGCGCGTCGCCGGCTATCTCGATGTCGCGCCACAGGAGGGCGCGACGGTCGCGCTGGACGGTCGCAAGGTGCGCGTGGCGGAGGCCCCGAACGGGTTTTACCTCGGCCCGACGATCGTCGACCACGTGCGACCGGGCACGCGGGCTGCGACGGAGGAAATCTTCGGCCCGCTACTGAGCGTGACGCGCGTGAATTCGCTGGAGGAGGCGCTGGCGCTGGGCGAGCGCTGCGAGTTCGGCAACGGAGCCTCGATCTTCACCCGCGACGGCCGGGCCGCGCGCGAGTTCAAGCACCGCTTCAACGCCGGGATGATCGGCATCAACATCGGCGTGCCGGCCCCGATGGCCTGGTTCCCGTTCACGGGCTGGAACCGCTCGTTCTTCGGCGACCTGCACATCCAGGGCAAGGAGGGGCTGCTGTTCTACACGCAGCAGCGCATGACCATGACGCGCTGGTTCGCGCCGAACGACCCGATGTGGAAGCCGCACTAACAGAATTCAGGATTCAGAATCCAGAATGAAGAAAGCAGCACCCGAGAGCGTCCTGACGCGGCTCTCCCTACCCCTCCTTCTGCACCCGTCCTTCTGCACTTTGCATTGCCGGATTACTCAATGTTGACCCCTGTGTGGTACGTCCTCGCCGCGCCGGTTGCAATCTGCCTGCTGATCAGCGTGGTGCTGTTCATGCAGGTGCGGATGCTGCGGCGGGCGAAACTGGAGCGCCTGCCGCCGGAGAAGGTGCTGAAGGACCGCCGCCGCGAGCCGATCGAGCCGACGCACGCGTTCACCGAGCCGAACGGATTCGAGTTTCAGGGCTACTTCGCCCTGACGGGCGTGAACGGGCTGATCGCGGCCTGGCAGCGGGCGGATCGGCCGACGTTCTTCTGCCACTACGTGCTGACCGCCGGCAACCAGTTGCGCACGTCGTTCGACTTCGTCACGCTGTTTGCGGACGAGATCGGGCTGACAACGGGCTCGAACCGCGACGGGCACCTGATGCCGCGCCGCCCGACCAGCTTCCTGCAGACGTTCTCCGACCGCGAGCTGGAGGGGCTGTGGGCCGCGCACCTGGAGACGGAGGAGTACCTGATGGACCACGGCGGCGCGCGGCTGGTGGCGATGGAGACGTCCTTCGAGGAGGCGTTCGAAAGCTCGATTCGCCGCTCGGCCGAGTACGTGGGTTCGCTGCCGCTGTGGCCGCTGCGGGGAACGTACTGGTACTTCGTGCGCCGCTATGCCTGGCATGGGCTGACGGTCCGCCAGCAGCACGAGCGCGGCTGGGTCAAGCTGCCGAACGCGCTGGCCGCCGCCGCGGGAGGTCAATAGGCTCGCGCCGAACGACCCGACGCGGAAACCGATTGAAGCGAGCGTCCAGGGATTACCTTGTGCCGTTTCCAGCAGGCGGGTTTCCGCGCGGCCGGAGGCGTAGCGTCGGCCCCCCGTGGCCGACATAGGCCATCAGACCGCCTGCGGCCGCCACCGGGGGGGGCCGCTACCTGCCTCTAGCGCCTAGAGCGTCCAACCCGAGCGAAGAGCCGCGGGCCTCAGCCGGCGCGGCGACGCTGCGCCGACTGAAGCCGGCTGCTCACGGTTAAGCTATTCTCGCACACGGCGCGGGAGCCAATGTGAACGATTATCTGCGGTCGATCATCCTGGGCGTCATCGAAGGCTTCAGCGAGTTCCTGCCCATTTCCAGCACCGGGCACATGATCCTGGCCCAACCGCTGCTGGACGTGGACAAGACCCAGCTCCCCTGGAGCACGCTGCTGTGGGTCAGTCAGCTAGGAGCGATCGCCGCCGTGGTCGAGTTCACATGGCGTGACCTGTGGCGGCGGACATTCCACGCCCGGCGGCCGGGCTGGGCGCAGCACATCGTGACCAAGCTGACACTGGCGATGGTGCCCACGATCGGCCTGGCGCTGCTGCTGCATGACTACGCCGAGCGCTACCTGGAAAACCCGCCCATGGTCGCGGTCGGGCTGTTGCTCGGGGCGGCGGCCATGTGGTACATCGACCGGCGTTTCCGCGGCGGCGGGACGATGGAGATTGAGGACGTCACGCTGCGGCAGGCGTTCTGGATCGGCGTGATCCAGTGCCTGAGCATGTGGTCGGGCATTTCGCGGGCCGCGGCCACCATCCTGGGCGGGATGGCCCTGGGCCTGACGCCGCGCGTCGCGACCGAATTCTCCTTCTACCTGGCCATCCCGACCATGCTGGCGGCCAGCATCATGACGTTGTGGAACGAGCAGGACGGTCTCACGGCCGACCACCTGGCGGTGGTGTTGACCGGGACGATGGCAGCTTTCGTGGTGGCGCGGCTGGTGGTGGCGGGTTTCCTGCGTTTCGTCCGCACGCACCGTTTCACGGCGTTCGTCGTCTATCGCGTCGTTCTGGGCCTGCTGGTGCTGGCGTGGTACTGGGCCGAGAACCGGGGGCTGTTGTAGCTCAGCCGGAGCGACGCCTGCGGTCGGCGATCCAGAAGGGCGCGTACAGCAGCGCGAGGACGAGCGTCCCGACGGCCTCCAGCGTCAGCAGCGACCACGGCCAGGGGCCGAAGTAGTCGTACAGCGACGGCCGCAGCGGCGGGCCGCACAGATACATGTAATTCGCTGCAATCAGCCAGTTCACGCCGGCGACGATAGCTGCGAGAGCGTTGGTGACTGCCCAGGTGCGCAGCAGGGCGCCGCGGCGCGGCCGCAGCCCCAGCCCGATGGTCAGTATCGCCACCGCAACCAGCACCGCCCCGTGACTGGTGAAGAACACCACGAAGGCCGGATGCGGGAAGCCGGACTCCAGCTCCGGCGTCAGGACGGCCTGCGTGCTGCCGCCCAGTGCCCAGAAATACGCCAACTCGTAGGCGATTGCCGGGCCATTCTGCGCACGGCTACCCCCAGCAGAGCCCGGAGCGCAAGCGACGGGCTTCGCGCCTTCGGCCGCGGCGGGTTGCCGCTGATCAACCTGCCCAGCAGAGCCCGGAGCGCAAGCGACGGGCTTGGCGCGCGGATCGCCGACGCCCGGCCACGCACTCGGCTGCCGGCCGAACGCGCTCGCCAGCAGCGCCACGACGGCCGCGAACATCGCGAAGTCGCACAGGTGCAGCGGCAGCGAACGCTCCAGCGACCAAAGGCCCGCGAAGGCGGACCAGACGTGCTCGATCAGCTCCACCGCCACGATGACCGCCGCCAGTCCCAGGCAGACGCTCGCACGCGCGACGCGTTCACCCGGTCCGCCGCGCAAGAGCCGCAGAAGCAGGGCCAGGGCCGCCGCGGCCAACAGAATCGCGCCCAAGGCCGCGAGGTGGGCCGCTTCGAAGGCAACAAACGGGACCTGAGCAAGCATCTGGCGCGCCATGCGCGGCCAGTATAGCTGCGTGAGCCGCGCCGCCTATCGCGCCGCGCGCAGCGCCTGCTCCAGGTCGGCGATCAGGTCGTCGGCGTCCTCGATGCCGACGCTCAGCCGCACCAGGCCGTCGACGATGCCCAACTTCTCGCGTCGCTCGCGCGGCACCGAGGCGTGCGTCATGATCGCCGGATGATTCGCCAGCGACTCGACGCCGCCCAGACTCTCGGCGCAGGCGAACACCTTCAGCGCCGACATGAAGCGGCTGGCCGCGTCAAGCCCGCCGCGGAGCACCAGCGTCACCATCCCGCCCGGGCCGCGCATCTGCCGGCGGCACAACTCGTGGTCCGGGTGGGCCGGCAGGCCGGGGTAGATGACCTTCTCGATCGCGCTCTGCCGCTCGGCCCACTGCGCAATTCGCAGCGCGTTCTCGCCGTGCGCCCGCATGCGCAGCGCCAGCGTCTGGATCCCGCGGTGCACCAGGAAGCAGTCGAAGGGCCCGGGCACGGCCCCGATCGCGTTCTGGCAGAACCTGATCGGATCCAGCAGGGGCGCATCGCGGACGGCCACGGCCCCGCCGACCACGTCGCAGTGCCCGCCCAGATACTTCGTCGTGCTGTGGACGATCAGGTCGGCGCCCAGCTCGAACGGCCGCTGCAGGGCCGGCGTGGCGAACGTGTTGTCCACGGCCAGGAGCACTCGATCCGCCCAGGGGCGATCGTCGGGCCGCGCGGATTTCAACGCGCGGCTCCGCTCGCGGATCGCCCGCGCGATGGCCGCGATGTCCAGCAGCCGCAGCATCGGGTTGGTCGGCGTCTCGATCCACACCAGCCGCGTCGTCTGGTCGACCAGGCGCGCCAGCGCCTGCGGGTCCGTGTCCTCCGTGTAGCGCGGCTCCAGCCCCCACGGCCGCAGGACGCGCTCAAACAGCCGGTACGTCCCGCCGTACATGTCGCTGTACGCCACCAGCGAATCGCCGGCCCGCAGCAGCGCCTGGAGGAGGGTGGCGGTGGCGGCCAGGCCGCTGGCGAAGCAGACCGCGCCGGCCCCGCTCTCCAACTCGGCCAGGCAGCGCTCGAGCGCCTGCCGCGTCGGATTGCTGGTGCGCGAGTACTCGAAGCCCTTGTGCCTGCCGGGGGCTTCCTGGGCGTACGTGCTGGTGGCGTAGATCGGCGGCACGACGGCGCCGGTGGCCGGGTCAGGCTCGTGCCCCGCGTGAACGGTTCTGGTAGCAAGCTTCATGGCGTTTCCTCTGCTCACACGGCGCTTCGCCGGACGCATCCGGCGTGTAGCCCTGCTTCCGGGTCGTAGCCCGCAGCAAGTCGGCCGCAACGTCCCTTCGCCGGCAGTCGGCCGGGCGGCACAGCCGCGAGGTCGCGTCAAGTGCCGTGCGGCCGATTTCCGCGCTCATCGGCGTCGCTGTGCCGGTCCCCGGGACACGCGGGGATGCTAGAATACGGCGAAGGAGGAGTGTGCGCCCTGGAGGCCGGCCCGGTAAGTTGCGACTTTTCGCTTGCGGGCGGGCGGGTCTCGGGCGATACTCGACACGCGGCCCCGCCCTGCCTGGCGCGGGCTCCGGCGGAGACATCCCTTTGTTCTCTCGATTATGGGTGAACCGATGAACGCAATCAAAGCCAGGGGTTCGCGGGTGCGGCGGAGCGGGCGTGCGGCCGGCTTCACGCTGATCGAGCTGCTGACCGTCATCGCCATCATCACGCTGCTGATCGGCATCCTGGTGCCGTCGCTCTCGCGGGCGCGCGACCAGGCCAAGAACGCCAGCATCCGCGCCAAGCTCAAGGCCATCGGCGATGGGCTGGAGATGTTCCGCAACGAGAACGAGGCCGAGCTGCCCGGCGGGCGCTTCCCGCCGTCCGCGCCGGCCGAGGACCCCACCGAGGACGGCCAGCAGGACATCTTCGGCGCCCAGTGGCTGGTGCGCTACCTGCTGGGAAAGGACTTCAACGGCTATATCTCGGTGCGGAATGTGCCGCCGGCGCTTCGCGAACGGCGGACCACCAACCCGGAGAACTGGCAGAAGGACTGGTACACGGATATTCCAACCAGTAACAACCCGTACGCGCCGCTGCCGCGGAACGGGCCATACCTGAACCAGGAGGGCGTGAAGATCGTCCGGGCGGCCGAGCTGCCGAACCAGCCCAGCGCCGGGTTGGGGGTTTTTAACGTTGACAGCAGAACCTACGAGCAGCCCGTGATCCTGGACGACTACGGCTACCCGATCCTGTATTACGCGGCCAACACCGTGCAGTACGTCACCGGCCCGACCGGGCAGAAGATATTCACGCCCATCGCGACATACGACGCCAGGCCCCCGAACGCGGTGCCGGGCACGTTCAACTTCAGCGACAACGCGTTGTTCACTGGACGGTGCATTGGCGGGGCGTGCGATGTGCCACCGTGGGACTTCGAGGGCATCGGCGGCGTCAACCCGCATAACCTCGGCAAGTTTGGACAGCACACGAACAACGTTCCATCGCGCGACACGATCGATAACCCGACCGAGAACATCGACACGTTCCCGTACATCATCATGAACAAGCAGGCGTTCCAGTCGACCGACCGCAAGACGGTGGTGCCGTTCCGCAAGGACAGCTTCCTGCTCTTCAGCGCCGGCAAGGACGGCGCGTACGGGACGCATGACGACGTGAACAATTTCGACACCGGCAACTGACGCAGCGGCGCGACACGGGCGATTTGACGTGGCGGGCGCGCTCGATCCCGCGCAAGTTTGAGGCTGACCGGCTGATAGCCGGTCCCACACCAGCAAACGGAGGCCCCTGAGAAGCCCACGGCCGCGACGGGGCGGTCGCTACAGCCGCTCGATCTCCGCCATCAGCGCCTCGATCAGCGGCCGCAGCGTCTGCTGGGAAAAGTCGAACTTGCAGCCGGCGGCCTCGAACAATTCCGGCAGCGGCCGCGCGGCGCCCAGCGCCAGCCCGTTGCGGTAGAAGGCGACCGCCTGCTCGTAGTCGCGGCGGCTGTTCATCCACACCTGCAGCGCCCCGAGCTGGGCGATGCCGTACTCCACGTAATAGAACGGCGCCTCGAAGAAGTGCAGCTTGCGGTGCCAGCTATGCCGCTCGTCGCGCTCCAGGCCGCTGCGATCCACAAACGGTGAGAAGCGCCGCCCCAGCCGCACCCACTCGTCCTTGCGGCCCTCGCGGCCAGCGTCCACGTGCGTGTAGACCCAGTGCTGGAACGCGTCCACGCGGGCCATGAACGGGAAGAAGTCGACGATGTCCTCCAGGAAACGCTTGCGGGCGCGGTCGGTCTCGTGCCCGTAGAACTCCTCCAGGTGCGGCAGCGAGAGCAGCTCCATGCCCATCGAGGCCACCTCGGCGAACTCGATCGGGTAGCCGCGGTAGGCGTAGATCGGCTCGTGCCGGCAGGCCCAGGTGTGGAAGGCGTGCCCGCCCTCGTGCAGCAGCGTCCGCACGTCCCCTTCCGTGCCGACCGCGTTCATGAAGATAAACGGCTCGCGCCGCTCGGCGAATGCGGACATATAGCCGCCGGGCGCCTTGCCCTTGCGGCTGGAGAGGTCGAGCAGGTCGCGGCGGCACATCAGGTCGAAGATCTGGCCCAGCTCGCGGCTGACCTGGTGGAAGATGCGGCTGCAGCCCTGGGTGAAGCGTTCTTCGTTGTCGAACGGCCGCAGCGGCGGGCGGTTCTCCGGGTCCACCGCCAGGTCCCAGGGCCGCAGCGTCTGGAGCTTGAGCTTGCGGCGGCGCTGCTCGGCCAGCAGGGTGGCGGCCGGCACGACGACTTCGGCGATCGCCTCGTGGAAGGCGATGCAGTCGTCGGGCGTGTAGTCGAAGCGCTCCATGGCCTTGAAGGCGTACTCGCGGTAGGTGGGCAGGCCGGCGTTGCGGGCCATCTGGTGGCGAATCCTGACCATGCGGTCGTAGATGTCGTCCAGCGCGTCCGCGTCCGACAGGAAGCGCTCCGAGCCAAGCCGGTACGTCTGCTCGCGCACCTGGCGGTCGGGCTCCTCCAGGTAGCGGGCGAGCTGCTGGAGCGTCAGCTCCCGCCCGCAGTACGTCACCGTCATCGCCCCGGTGATCTTCTGGTACTGCTGCTGGAGCTTGGCGTCCTCCACTTGCAGCGGGATGTTCTCCGCGCGGAAGATTTCGATCGAGTTGCGGATGCTGCGCTCCAGCACCTCATAGCGCTTGCGCGGCAGCGGAAAGCGGCCGGCCAGCTCCGAGAACTTCCGCCGCAGCTTGTCGTGCCACGGCTCGCGCTGCGGCTGGACGTTCTCGACGAAGTGCAGGTAGCGCCGCTCGCGCTGCGGGTCGTCGGTGGCGCGGGTCATCTCCACCCGGCGGCGTGTGCCCTCCTCGTCGAAGGCGGCGTCCAGCTCGCTCCAGTCCAGCAGCCACTGTTCGAACTCGGTCAGTGAGCCGACCGCCCGCTCGGCCAGCTCGCGGTAGTAGGTTTCGGCCGTCGCCCATTCGCCGAAGTCAACCTCGGCGGCGACATGGCGGCGGGGGAATTCGTGGGTCGCGCTGGCCGGTGGCGATGCGCCCGGTTGCGGGATTGCGGTTTCGTGCAGCGCCACGGGTTATCCTCCCTCAGATTCTGCCGGAGGCTGCATGAACAGCAGGCGATTATTGCGACCATTACGCGGCTGTGCCAGCCATTCGCCCCGCCCGATACGTGTCGACAGCAATCGCACCGGCAGCCACAATGCGGCCATGCTGGATGGACATTCCGGGGGGCGACTCGCGGAGCGCAGTGCAGGCAAGCGCCTCTCCCAATGCGTCGCAACGCGCCGCGCAAGCAAGGGCCTGGTCCAATGCGCAGCCGGGCGCTCGCTGGCGCTTCGCGTTCTGAACGTGGCGGCGGCCGCGCTGCTGTTGTCCGGCGGCTGCATCGCCCGCAATGCGGCTGAGGAGCCCAATGACCTGCCCGATGCGAGCAGCCGGCTGACGCAGATCCGCAGCGAACGGCTGCGCGGCGTGCAGAGCTGGGCGATTCAGCTCCGCGGGCAGCCGCGGCTGGAACTGGAGCCGATCCGCACGAGCGCGTACGACCTGGTCGTCATCGACTATTCCGCCGACGGTACGCAGGCGGGCGAATTCAGCGTGGAGCAGATCGCGGCCCTGCGGGAAGGCGCCGGTCGGCCGAAGATCGTCCTGGCGTACCTGAGCATCGGCGCGGCGGAGATCGGCCGGTTCTACTTCGCCGACGCGTGGGTCACGCCCGACCCGCGCGAGCAGCCCGACGGCCCCTTCGCCCTGACCGACGCGGCGCCGGCGTTCCTGCTGCCCACAGAGGCTGATCGTGCGGATCGGGGGACCGGTCTCCGAGCAGTCTTCGATGTCCGTTACCTCGACCCGCTCTGGCAGCAGATCGTCATCCGCAACCCCGGGCGACATCCGCTCATCGCCGACGCGCAGAGCTACCTGGACCGCATCATCGCCGCGGGCTTCGACGGCGTGTACCTCGACGGCCTCGACGCCTATCAACGCTTCGGGCCGGGCGAGATCGGCGGCAGCGGCGAGCGGCCGGACGCCGCCTGGCGGATGATCGACCTCGTGCTGGCGATCGCCGACCACGCCCGGCTCATCCGCGGCCGACGTGATTTCCTCGTCATCTCGCGCAACGGCGCAGGCATCATCCTGCCCGAGGCCTTCCCGCCCGAAGTCATCCCGGCGGGCGCGACGCGCGCGCAGTTCGTGGCCCAGTGCCGGGCGGCGTACCTCGAGGCGATCGACGGGATCGGCGTGGAGGGCGTTTTCTATCCGGGCCCGGCCGCAGCGGACAACCCGCTGGCCCCGCAGGAGGCGCTGCTTGCTCTCGTGGATCAGTACCGCACCGCCGGCCTGCTCGTGCTGGCGATCGAGTACCTGACGACCGCGGCGACGATCGACGAGTTCTATTCCCAGGCGCGCCTGCGCGGTTGGACGCCGTACGCGACGACGCGCGACCTGTCGGGTCTGACGGTCCGTCCGTCGCAACCGCCGTAGTGAACGGGCCAGGGGACAACCATGGGCGGCGAGGCGGATCGCGTGGACCGTTGCCGGCGACGCTCCGGCTCACGTCAGGCGGGGACGCGCGCGTAGACGGTGCCCACGCGCTTCAGCCATTCCAGCTCACCGGCCTCCGCCTTCTGCTGGACCTCACGGAGAAAGGCGACCGTTTGCGGCTCGTAGCAGGCCTCCGACGGATCGTCGATCGGAATGACCGCATCCACCTCGACTTCCACGATATAAGTGCCGCCTCGGATCCAGCGCCGGCGTTTGACTCGCTGACCTTCCACCTGCATGGTCCGTTGTGCCCTGAAGGTCACTGATCACCGTCGCACCAGAACCAGCAGGCTCGGGTCTACGCGATCAGCGACTTGCCCGTCATCTCCGGCGGAACTTCGAGGCCCAGCATCGTCAGGGCGGTCGGCATCACGTCCGCCAGGCGGCCGCCTTCGCGCAGGCGCACGCCGCGGAACGGCTCGCCGTACACGTACAGTGGCACCGGATAGGTCGTGTGGGCCGTGTGCGGGCCGCCGGTCGCAGGGTCGATCATCTGCTCGAAGTTTCCGTGGTCGGCGGTGACGATGGCGCAGCCGCCGGCCTTGACGGTCGCCTCCAGCACGCGGCCGACGCACTCATCGACCACGATGCACGCCTTCACCGCCGCCTCCAGCACGCCGGTGTGCCCGACCATGTCCGGGTTGGCGTAGTTGAGGATGATCAGATCGTCCGCGCCGGCCGCGATCCGCTCCAGCATCACCGCCGTCACCTCGTACGCCGCCATCTCCGGCTTGAGGTCGTAGGTGGCGACCTGCGGCGAAGCGACCAGCTTGCGTTCCTCGCCGGGGAACGGCTCCTCGCGGTAGTCGTTGAAGAAGAACGTGACGTGGGCGTACTTCTCGGTCTCGGCGCAGCGGAACTGCCGCAACCCCAGCTTGCTGAGGTACTCGCCGGCGATGTTGACCATCTTGGGCGGCTTGGGAAAGGCCACGTGTGCGGGCAGGCCCTGCTCGTAGGCGGTCATGGTGACGAAGAACACCTCCAGCTTCCGCCCGCGGGCGAAGCCCATCTCGCGTTCATGGCCGGTCTTGTCGCGGCCCCTGTACGGGAAAGTGCGCAGCACGAACGCCCGCACGAGCTGCCGCGGCCGGTCCCCGCGGAAGTTGAAGAAGATCACCGCGTCCCCGTCGCCGATCGTCGCCACCGGCGTGGAGCCGTCCTCGCTGACCACGGTCGGCGGCACGAACTCGTCGCCGTGCATCGACGGGCTGCCGGGGTTGGCGTAATATCGCTCCAGAGCCTCGAGGGCGCTGGCGGCGGCCGCCGCGTCGCCCTCGACCAGCATGCGGTAGGCCCGCTCCGTCCGGTCCCAGCGGTTGTCGCGGTCCATGGCCCAGTAGCGGCCGCAGACGCTGGCGATCTGCCCGACGCCGATCGCCAGCAGCCGCTCCTCGATGCGACGAATGAACTCGACGCCGCTGGTCGGCGGGGAGTCGCGGCCGTCGGTGAGGCAGTGCACATAGACGTCCTTCAGGCCGCGCTCGGCCGCCAGCTCGACGCAGGCGAACAGGTGCTCCAGCCGCGAATGCACGCCGGCGTCGCTGGCCAGGCCGATCAGGTGCAAGCGGCCGCGACGGGCCTTGCAGGTTTCGATGGCGGCGACCAGCTCGGCGTTGCGGTGGAAGGAGCCGTCGCGGATGGACTTGGAGATGCGGACGGAGTCCTGGTCGACGATGCGGCCGGCGCCGATGTTCTGGTGCCCGACCTCGCTGTTGCCCATCGTGCCTTCGGGCAGGCCCACGTCCAGGCCGCTCGTGGCGATCAGGGTGAAGGGCCACTGCCCGCGCAGCATGGCGTCGACCGGCGGCTGGGCGATCTTCGCGGCGTTGGCGTGATCCCACTCGCGATGCGGGTTCTCTCCCCATCCGTCGCGGACGATGACGACGCAGGGACGGTTGACAACTCGCGCGGCCATTTCCGGCCCGTCCTCCTGTATGCGCCGCATCCAGGCCCGCCGGGCGCCGCCCGCGCGGGGCTGACACGACGCCCATGCCCCGCCATAATAGGCACGCAGCAAACGGTGCGGCGGCAAGCTGGCGCGCCGCGACGGACTGAGCGGACGCAAACCATTGTACGCAGCGGAGCGCGAATTCCATGCGGGTGGAAAGCGGCCCGGCGAATTTTGACCGCCTCTACAACCTGGGCTTCACGCTGCTCTGCCTCGGCTTCTCGGCGTACTTCTTCTACGACTGGAAGATCGGCTATCCCCGCGCGAACCATCAGCGGGCCCGCGAGACGCTGGCTCGCATCGTCGCCGATCCCAAGCGCCTTGACCGGCCGTTGCCCGACCGGCCGCGCGAGGAGGATTACGAGGCCCTGCGCAAGACCCAGCCCCGCACGGCGCGTGAAGTGCACGCCCGCCTCGGGCGGCCGTTTGAGGTCCGCCCGGTCGGCGAGGGCCGGCGGATCGAGTACTTCGCCAGCACGTTGGGGATGGCGACGGTGCCGTACGAAGGCGAGCAGGTGCTGCTGCGCGAGGCGACCTGGCAGACGTGGCACAAGACCGCGGGGGAGATCCAGCAGCAGTTCTGGTGCGGCGTCATCGCCGGACTGCTCGGGCTGTGGGTGTTGTGGCGGACGATCAAGGCATTCACGCTGCGCGTAACGGTGGACGAGAGCGGCATGACGTATGCGCGGCGGACGGTCCCGGCTGCGAGCATCACGCGGCTGACCAACTACAACCCCAAGGGCTGGGTGGATCTGTTCTTCGACGATCGCGGGCGTGAGCGGCGGCTGCGGCTGGACAACCAGAAGGTGCGCGAGTTCGACGCGATCATTGACGCCCTGTGCCGGCTGAAGGGCTTTCCCGACCCGCGGTCGACAAGCTCGCGCCTGCCGCCTTGAGGCAGCGCACTGCCCCTTTAAGAACCACGCTCCAGGCGGGCGCTGGCGCTCACGTCCATCGCCCGCGGCGAGGAGAAGTGAATCCGCACCTCGCCCCGTCCGCTGACGATCCATTGGAACGTTCGCACGGTTTCGCCCGGGATGCCGCCGTCGATCCACAGCTTGTGCGGGCTATGCTCGACAAACTCGAACGGGGCCGTGAAGCGGTCGGCGATCGTGCCGCCGGCGACCACGCGCAGGTCGTCCCCGCTGATCTCCAGGAAGTCGCGCGGTCCGTAGCGCCGCTTGGCGGCCTGGGCGGTGGTGGTGGGGATCAGCCGGCGGTTATGCACGTCTACGCGCACGCGCCACAGGTCGTCGCCGATGGGCGTCGCCTCCGGGTCGCGCAGCTCGACCAGCGGCATCTGCTCGGCGTGGTACATGGTGAAGGCGAAGTTGCGGTGGCAGAGCTCCTCCAGTTGAAAGGCGGGCGGGACGCGGCCGGTCATCTTCACCCAGCCGCCCAGCTCCACCTCGCCGTAGGCGGGGTGCTGCACCTTCTTCCAGGGCACGAAGGCCTGGCCGAAGAGCAGGAAGTCGTTGAATTCCATCTCCTGTTTGGGGTTGGCTGCCTCCGGCCGGCTGTAGTATTGCCGTTCGCTCCACAACTCGTTCGTGAAGCTGATGATTCCCAAATCCTCTGCCGTCCAGGTGACGAATCCACCGTGCACCGTGTAGAGATCCTTCCAGATGGTCATGTAGCGGTAGAACGGCAACAGCGCCTCGCCGCGCTTGCCGATGCGCTCGTACACCGCCAGGTCCTCCTGTGGATACTCGATATACTTGACCCCCGGGCCGCGCAGGATCATCCCGCCGCTGTTGTGATAGGCCTGCACGGCGGCGATGTTCGGGCGGGCGAGGATGAATTCCGCGATGGCCTTCGACTCCGGGAGGCGGAGCGGGAAGTCCATCGCGCCCGATTGAATGTAGCGCGGCTGCCAGTCCGCCGGCCAGTCGCGGTTCGGGTCGTAGCCGCCCGGGCCGTCCTCGTTGACCTCGCCGTCGCCGTCGTCGTCGAAGCCCTCGCTCCAGACCAGGTCGTAGCGCTGGAAGTCGCCCTTGGACTCCGGGTCCACGGGAACCATGATGCGCGGGTCGTCGGGCGACTCGCGCCAGCGACCGTGGGGGTCCGCGCGGCGCATCTGCACGATCTGCCCGTCGCCGTCCAGGTCGTTGGGCGGGTCCTCGTCGAACCGGCCGTCGCCGTCGTTGTCTACCGGCACCTGCCCGCCGCGCGAGGAGTGCATGTTGTTGGGCGCGTCGAACCAGTAGGTGCGGCCGTCCGGGTTGACCATGGGGATGAAGTAGAATGTGGCCCGGTCGAGCAGCGCGGTGAGCCGGTCCACCTTTCCGTAGCTCTTGGTCAGATACCAGATGGTGTAGAGAACGACCTCCGTCCCCTGCACCTCGTTGCCGTGGATATTGCCGTCGATGTACATGGCCGGCTTGGAGTCGTGCGGCCCGGTCTTCTCGACGCCGAGCGTGAGGGCCCACATGTCGCGGCCCTGGTAGCTCCTGCCGATGGACTCCAGCTTCAGCAGCTCTGGATACGCGGCGACCAAACTGCGGCAGATGTCTACAACCTCGTCGTAGTCATAGAGCCGGTTCCAGCCGATGTCGACTTTGCTGGGGTACTGATATCCGTCCTGCGCAAACCCGCACGCACAGCACGCCAGCATCGTCGCAACGCCCGCCCGCTTCATCGGCTGACCCCTCCACCCGCCGGGGTTTCTTCCAGCGTGACCGTCACGTTCCACTCCCCGTACACGCGGTTCGAGGCGCGGAACTCGACCCGCTCGCCCACCGCACCACGCACCAGCCAGCGCAGCCCCGCCGCCCCGCCGCCACCCGCCAGGTTCGCCACGCGCTCCATGGGCCGGCCGCCCACGACCCGGGCGCGCTCGACCAGCGGCCGCACGACGATCGGCGGGTTCTCGAGCTGCCGGGCGATCGCCAGGTGCGTGGGCAGATAGCCGTCGTTGATCAGGCGCAACTCGATCTCCCAGACGTCGGCGCCCGCCGCCTTGACCCGCGGATCGCCGAAGCGCGGCTGCGGCAGCCATTCGGACACCTGGAGCACGAACGCCTGTTGCCGCTCGGCGATCGCGTCCAGCTCCTCGGCCGGCGGCGTGGTCTGGAAGTAGGGCACGAAGCCGCCAACCTCGACGCGCCCCAGCGTAGGATGGTCCACGCCGGTCCACGCGCGAAACCCGGCGCCCCGTTCGTCGCTGTACTTGAGCCACTTCAGCCCGAGCTCCGTCGCTTCCACGCGGGCGGCCAGCGGGTCGCCGCCGGAAGCTTCAGGCCTCTTGCGGCCCGAGCCGCGGGCGGCCGGCTTCGGTGCCGGCCTGGCTTCGGTTGGGACGCTTACGGGCTGCGAAACCGGCGCTGTGCCCGGCTGCGAGGCGGGCGCAGCGTCCGGCTGCGAGGCCGGCTCGGCTGCGACGCTCTCCGCCGCGCGTGTCGCAGCGGTCTGTGTGGCGGGCGCACTTGCCGGCTGCGACGATGGCGCACTGGCCGCCGCCGGCTTCTCGCCGTCCAGGGGCCACCACAGGCTGGTCGCGAAGGTCGGGATGCCGCGCTGACTGTACAGCCACGCGTACAACGCCCCCGCGCTCCGCGCCCCGTTGGAGCCGCCCAGCTTGGTGCGCTCCTTGAACTCCTGGCTCACATGCTCGTAGAGCGGCAGGTCGTCCGGGTGCAGGTCGCGGTACGAGCGTCCGTCCGGCCCCTGCTCCTTGCCCTTGGGTACGTTCACGAGGTTGTCGTGCCGGCCGTAGACGACCGCGGCCGCAATGTTCGGGTGCGCGACCACGAACTCCGCCAGCGCCCGCGTCTGCGGCTCCGAGAGCTGATGCGGGCCCGTCTCGGGCAGACCCGGCTCGAAGAAGTGCGGCCAGTTGCGGTCATCATCCACGCCGCCCGGCCCGTCCTCATTGATCAGCCCGTCGCCGTCGTCGTCGACGCCCTCCCACATCAGCTTGTACTCGCCGCGCTCGCCCGCGGCACGGTCGGCCTTCCGCATCAGCCGCGACTCGTCCGGGTCGATCGTCCACTCGCCCAGCGCGTCGCGCACGCGCATCACGCCGATGCGCCGATCGCCGTCCAGGTCGTTCGGCCCGTCCTCATCTACAATGCCGTCGCGGTCCTCGTCCACCGGTCGTCCGTTGACGCGCCGCTCGTCCGGCACGCCGGCGAAGTACGCCTCGACCCCGTCCGGATTCGCGCGCGGGACGATGTAGAGGGTCCGTTCGTGCAGCATCCGCGCCGCCGGCCCGTCCGCATCATCCTGCAGCGCATCCAGCAGCCGCCGCGCCACGTTCAGGGCCGTCTCGCTCGCGGCCGGCTGCTCCGCATCCAGGCCCCCGAGCAACAGGATCGCCTGCCGCTGCTCCGGCGGCTGGTCGCCCGCCGCAAGCTGCAACACGTGCACCGCCCGGCCGGCGGCCGTGGTGGCGAGCGTTTCCAGCTTTGCGGCCGGACCGGCCCGCGCCGCCAGTTGCGTCAACAGCTCGACAAACTCTGCGTATGGGTGATAGCCGGCCGGCGCCGACGCGGCGGCCACAGCCGGCTGCGACTGCGGCCGCTGGGCCGTCGCGCTCTGCTGCCCGAGCGCGCAACCGCTCGTGCCGAGACACGCGACCAGCGCGAGACCGCAGATTCGTTGAGCCATTGCATCCCCTGCTGCGGGCCATGCGAACGCGACCCTGCCGAGCGCGTTTGGGGCGGGATTGTAACCAAAGACGCGCGCTTCGCCCGGCCGCCGTCGGATTCTCCGAAGCAATTCGGCGATTCGCTACGGCAGGCGTGGACTTTGCGGCCACGGACCGGACAACGACGAATCGCGCGCGAGGACGCGCGCGCTACCCTCGCGGACGAGACCACCTTGCTCGACCGAACCGACATCGAGCGTCGGATGGGCATCCTGCCCGTCAGCAGGTCCGGCGGCTCCGTGGGGCTGGCCCCCCTTGACACCGCGGCCGCCGCGAGGGCGGCGGCGATCGCGGAGCGATCGGCGAGGAAAGCTCGCCCCGCGGCGTCAAGGGTACGCGGCGGCAGCGCGACGCAGCCGTACGACGACTTCAAGGTCGGCTACGACCCACCCTTGACGCGCCGCCGCTCGAGTCGCGAGCGGTTCGGGAAGCGAACGCAGGCTTCGCCCGGCGCGGCGTGTCAAGGGCAAGCCAGCAGCCCCAAGGACGGGGGTGGGATGGGCGTCCCGCCCGTCAGCCTGACGACGCCGATTCACGGGCCGGAGGCCCATGCCACCCTGCTCGCCGTCAGCGACGACTTCAAGTCGAACACGATCACCCTCAACTACGACGACAACGGCAACCTGACCGGTGAGTGACTTTTCCGGCGCGCCGGCCCACACGCTACTCGATCTGCTGCGCCGGCGTCTCGGCTTTCTTTTCCTTCTCCTGCGGCCCGCGGCGGCCGCGCTCGGCGCGGTATTGCTCGAGGCCGGGCGGCGGCGGGAAGGCCTTCGACGCGTCGAACCCCACCGCGTCGCACTCGTGCTGGAAGACCTCCAGCAGGTCGTCGTACACCGCCAGCTTGAGATCGTTGGGCAGCAGCGGGTTGCGCCACAGGCGCGACTTCATCACCGTCACGAACTCACTGACGGCCGGCTCGCGGAACCAGTTCAGCAGCACGTCGGCCCGCAGTTCGTCCCACGGCGGCAGACTCAGCTTCTCAATCCGCTCGCGCTCGGACTGGTACTGGTCGTACACGCGTCGGGCGAAGGACAGGAGCTGTGCGTAGCGCGGCCGGTCGTCGCCGGCGAGCTGCGTGAACGCCCCGTACAGCACGCCGTTGAGCGCCAGCCGCGCGTCGCGGAAGGTGTCGAGGTTCTCGACGAAGGTCTCCTGGGCAAACTTGTCCAATGGCCGGTCATAGGCCGGGTTGACCTTGCCATCGGCCTGGATGCCGTAGGTGTCGCGCAGGTACTGGTAATACTTCGCGGCCTCGGCCTCGCGGCCGGCGAAGTACAGCAGCCGGATGGCCTCGGCCAGGAAGTTGGCGTGCCCGGCCTGGAAGATGTCGCCGGCCCCGCCCGTCTCGGCGCCGGGGTCGAGCATGCGGCCGTAGGTGAGGAAGGCCTGCTGCATCGGCTCGATGAAGTTCAGGTCGGGGTTGAAGTTGATGTAGGAGAGGTTGACGTCCCTGGTGTAGGGCTCGAAGACCATGCGGTTGCGGTTGAACAGGTTCCGCAGGCTGAAGAAGATCAGCCGGGCGGTGTTCAGCTTGTCGTTCTTGAAGTTGTGGATGGTCTCCTTGCCGGCGATCAGGCCCTCGTTCACCCAGTACAGCGCGTGCGCGTCCACCACGCGCCAGTCGATCGGCCCGAACAGCGCCATCAGCTCCGCCATCCGGCCGGCGTCCAGCTTGTAGACTTCCTTGAGCACTTTCTTCTGCAGGAAGCGCACCAGCGCCTCGCCGGCCGGCTTCTTCGCACGCACGCCGACGATCTGGTCGAAGCGCTCCAGCGTCCGGCGGTCCTCGTCGTGCCTGGGGTCCTTGAGCACCTGGGCCAGCATCGAGGGCGGGTCGGTCAGCACGCGGCAGCGGTAGAAGAAGGTGAACGCCAGCCCGCGCTCCTGCCAATAGCTGTCCTCATTCAGCTCGTCGTCGGTGATCTTCAGGCCCAGCTCGCGCAGCTCGCGGACGATTTGCCGCGCCTCCGGCTGCTGCCGGTACAACTCTTCCAGCGTCGCGGGCGCGTCGGCGACGGCCTTGACCTTCGCATAGGCCGCGCGCTTGACGATTTCGGCCGGCGTCAGCTCGGTCGCGGGCTGCGGGGCCGTTGCGCCGGTCGACTCCAGCACCTGCTTGAGGGCGTCTTCGATGCCTTTGTCGCGGGCGCGGCGTTCGGCCTCAAAGCGGATGGCTTCCGCGAGCGGATCCTGGCCGATTTTCCCATCGAGCGGGTGGAATTCGGCGCCGGGGCGGTATTCGCCGAGCGGGTCGGGCGGCGGGCCGAGCACCAGGTGCATGCGCCAGGCCCAGTTTCGCTTGTAGGCGTCGTGGTAGTCGTCGACGCTCTCGCTCATCTTGTTGACGAAGATCCAGGCGAGCTGACGGTAGAGGTTGACGGCCCGCGGGTTGTAGCGAATGCCTTCGTCGCGCAGCAGCTTCACGCCGTTGTAGACCCAGTTCCAGCGTTCCTCCGGCGTGTAGGTGGTGACGGAGATGTTCCAGGCCATGTTCCAGGCGTGGAACTCCCAGACGGAGGGGAAGCGCGGCTGGAGCTTGCAGATCCAGCTCGCGAGCTGATAGGCGTCGTAATAGCGTCCTTCCTGCTTGTACTCTTCGGCGCGGATGAACGCGATGTTGGTGATGAGCCCGCGGAACGCGCCGAAGGCCTGGATGGCGAAGGCGTACTCCGGCGGGGCGGCCGCCTCCGGCGACTCGCTGCCGATCATGTTGAGCGACGTGCGGCCCTGGTTGACCAGGGGCGTGAGCACCGACGAGGCGGCCAGCAGGCCGATGCAGATCAGCAGGGCCAGGAGCTGGGCGGTGTTGACGCGCATGGCCGCTGCCTCAGACGATGACCTCGGCCACCTCCCGCGCGCGGAAGATGAGCCAGCCGGGCAGCCCCACCAGGGCCATCCCGTATACGAGCGTATGCAGGCCGGCGATCGCGAGCAGGCCGTAGGTGATGTACCCGCCGTCGATCAGGCGCGAGATGCCGTCGTAGGCGCTGAAGTTCGGCAATACCAGGATCAGCAGCGGCACGAGCACGCTGCGCACCGCCGGCCCCCAGCTCCCGTAGGGGTCGACTTTGGGGTTGACGACCGTGAGCTCGGCGCCGATCGACTCCAGCCAGAAGGGCAGCCCCAGCCCGAAGGCATAGAGGCTCAGCACGCAGAAGCACGCCACCGGGAACGAGACGAACGTGCTGAAGAACACGCCCGCGGCGCTCAGGAACGCCAGCCGGAACACGATCAGCAGCAGTGCCTTGACGTAGTTGCCCTCGAACGTCCCGGCAATGTAGAGCAGCTCCAGCGAGTTCTCGCCCTCGAAGTACACGGTGCTGCGGTTGGTCGGCGTCGGCAGGTTGCCGACTCCCAGCAGCGCCACGCCATCCTTGACCACGTTCTTCGCTCGCAGCAGGAACTGGTGCCGCTCGGCCGCACGCTCGCTGGTGTCGATGCTGTCCAGCACCGCCCCGGTCTGCGGGTCCACGATCATCCAGCGGATCGGCAGCAGCTCGTCCGGCGGCAACGGGTACGTGCCGCGCGCCTTGAAGCGGACCTGGTAGACCGTGTCCGCGCGGGCCGGCGGGCGCAGCCCCTCGAAGCGGTAGGACCGCGCCTCACCCGGCCTGAGGCTCAGCCACCCCTCGCGCCGCTGCTTGACGTACTCGCGCACCGCCGCTTCCTCGTCCATGAACGTGTGCCCCTGCTTGATCTGCCCGGCCACGTACTCGCGCGCGGCCTGCTCGAAGTCCGGGGGCGTGGGCGTCGCGGCCAGCCGCGCCGTCCAGACCGCGTCACGCAGGTTGAGCCGGTCGCGCTCGAACTTCTCCGGCTGCCTGCGGATGTACAGCGCCAGGGCGTAGATGGCGACGCCGCACAGCGCCACGATCAGCAGGTTCAGCAGGTTCACGCCGAGCCACTTGCCGGCCAGGATCCCGAAGCGCGAGACCGGCTTGGTCACCAGCAGGTGCAGCGAGCGGGTGCGCAGCTCGGTGGTCAGCGAGGCGCAGGAGAGGAAGATCGTCGCCAGCCCGGCCAGCAGGCTCAATGCGCCCAGCGAGTAGGACAGGAACGTCTGCACCCGGCCCGTCAGCGTCTCGTCCCCGCGCAGCGCCGTCGGCAGCCGCAGCACGACGAAACCCAGCACGATCAGGAAGACCAGCACGATGCGCATGCGGATGCCTTCCCGAAACGTCAGGCCGGCGATCGCCAGCACGCGCGTCATGCGTCCTTCCGGGAAGCGTCGTCGCCCGCCGCGCCCACCAGGTCCTTCAGCAGGTCGCGGTCCACCTGCGCCGCAGACGGTCGGGCGGCTCCCTCCTCGGCCGGCTCGGGCGGCGCAGCGGCGGCGGTGAGGTCGCCGAGCACGGACACGTCCGGTGCGACGCGCTCCACCGCCGGCGCTGCGGCCGCCTGCTTCGCGCCCTGCGGCTCGACGCGCACCAGCGACTCGAGCACCTCGCGGCCGGCGGCCTGCTCACCCAGGAAGCCGGCGATCGGTCCACCGGGCGTGCTCCCGGCCGTCTCGAGCTGCTCCGCGTGCGCCCGCTCCACCATGCGCATGAAGAGCGACTCCAGCCGGTCGCGCGGCGTGGCGATACGCAGCGCCTTTCCCTCGCGGCGGCGGACGAGGTCCTCCAGCTCGCGCACCGTGTCGGGCGCGAGGCGGTCGCAGGTGATCTGAAGCTGGTCGCGACGGCTCAGCACGTCCGCCATGCGGCCGGCCACCTGCACGCGCCCGCCGAAGAGGATCGACACGCGGTCGCAGACCTCCTCGACGTCGGCCAGCAGGTGGCTGGAGAGCAGGATGGTCTTTTTGAACTCGCGGCCGAGGCGGACGATGATGTCCTTGACCAGCTTGGCGCCGATCGGGTCCAGGCCGCTGGTCGGCTCGTCCAGGATCAGCAGGTCCGGGTCGTTGATCAGCGCCTGGGCCAGGCCGATGCGGCGGGCCATGCCCTTGGAGTACTCGCCCACCGGCCGGCGGGCGGCCCCGCGCAGCCCGACCATCTCGAGCAGCTCCTCGATGCGCCGCCGGCGCTCGCCGTGGTGCAGGCGGAAAAGGCGGCCGTAGTAGTCGAGCGTCTCGCGCGCGTTGAGGAAGCGATACAGGTACGACTCCTCCGGGAGATAGCCGATGCGGGTCTTGATGCGGACGTCGTCGGGCGCGCGGCCGAAGACGCTGACCCGGCCGCGGGTCGGATACAGCAGGCCGAGGAGGATCTTGATGGTGGTGCTCTTTCCGGAGCCGTTGGGGCCGAGCAGGCCATAGATCTCGCCCGGCTGCACCTCGAAATCCAGATCGCTGACGGCGCGCACGCGGGCCCGGTGCCAGAAGTCCTTGAACACCTTGGTCAGCCCGACGGCCTGGATGACGCAACGATCGTCCACGGAGTCCTCGTGCGCGACGGATTACGGCTGGCGGGCCCGGCTGCGGAGGCGCTCGCGGTCGGCCTCCACCGCCCGCTGCGGGTCGCGGTTGGTGATGATCTCGATCGTGGGGCTCTGCGGCAGATAGAAGACCTCGTTGCTCTTGCTCGACAGAATGGTATCCCGCATCCGCACCCACAGCCGCATCACCGTGAGCCGCGGGTTCTTGCGGTAGGCGGCCAGATAGTTGGTGAACTGCTCCAGCTCGCGCCGCAGCCGCTCGCGGACCTCGTCCGCCCGGGACTGCGCCTCGCGCAGCTTGCCCGCCACGTCGCCGGCCGCGCCGGAAAGCTGCGCATCCAGCTTGTCGCGCAGCTCCGCCAGCCGCTCGGGGGACGCCCCCGCCGTCTGGGCCGCACCGTACTCGTTGATCGCGTCCAGCAGCAGCTCGTAATACTTCCGCGGGCGGCCGGCGACCACGACCGCGTGCCCGCCCGCCGCCCCGCTGAGAATCCGCTCGGCCTCCTGGCGGGCCTTGTTCACCTGCGTCTCGCGCTCCGCGCGCGCGTTGGCCACGCGCAGGAACGCCTCCCGCACCGCGCCCGGCTCGATCGTGTCGGCCGTCACCTTGTCCACCGCCAGCCCCGTGCCGAGCTGCGCCAGCGTCCCGTTCAGCCGATTCCGCACCGCCACGGTGAAATCGACCGCCCCGCCGGCCACGTTCGTACGCGTCACGTCCTCGATCGGCAGGCCCGAGACCGTCCGCACGATCGCCGCCTCCGTCAGCCGCCGCAGCAGCCGCTCCGCGTCGCCCGGCTGCTCGCCGACGGTCCTGACGAACGCCTCGGCGTCCTCGACGCGGTACTCGACCGCCCAGACGCCGTGGGCGATGTTGCGGTCGCCGGCGATCATGTAGCCGTCCGGGCCGGGTGCGAGCGTGTCCTTGGCCTGGACGGCGTCGGCCAGCGAGCGGTTGCGGGCCGCGGCGTCGCGCGGAAAGCAGAACGTCTCGATCGTCAGCCGGAACGTCGCCCCGGGGATGCGGATCTTCTGGTCGAAGGGGTCCGGCAGCGAGACGTGCAGGCCGGGGTCGAAGACCGCCGTTCCGGCGTGCGGCGAGTCGGCCTTGGAGTTCTTGAGCAGCTTGCCGAAGCGCACGATCACGCCCTGCTCGCCGGGCTGCACCTGGAACCAGCCCGACAGGAAATACGCGATCAGCAGCACGACCATCAGCAGGCGCAGGATGTTGAAGCCGGCCCGCAGGGCGCTGCTGAGCGACTCCTGCGCCGGGTCCACGCTCGGAAAGCCCGGGCTGGCGGGATTGCCTGGGCTCGGTTCGTGCGTCGTCATGGCGGGCTCTCCGCAGTGGCGCCGGCCGGCGGGCCGATCAGCTCCAGCGGCGGCTCGACGAACTGACGGGTCAGCTCGCTCCAGTCCAGGAAGACGGTGGCGCGCTCCTTCAGCCCGGCCTCGAGCGCCTCCAGCGCGCGCAGCCAGAGGAAGAACTCCTCATCCTCGCCGCGGACCTGCTCGAAGATCCGCTCGCTGGCCTTCACGCCCGCGGTCTGGATCTCTTCCGCCTTGCGGTTGGCGAAGGCCAGAATCTGCTTCTTGGCCGACTCGGCCCGGGCCGTGATCGCCTCCTTGAGGGCCGTGCCTTCCTGGCGGTACTGGGCCGCCAGCCGCTCGCGCTCCTGCTTCATCGACTCCAGCACCGTCTGCGTCGCCTCCTCCGGCAGCGAGATGCGCCGCACGCCCACCTGGAGCAGCGCGACGCCGTAGTCGCGCAGCAGCTCGCCGGCGGCGGCGGCGAGCAGCTCCTGCTCGATCTGGTCGTAGCCGCGGTTGACCAGTTCGCGGTCGAGGTTGACGAACTCGGCGAGGTCGTGGCTGCCGATGACGGCGGCGCGTTTCTCGTTGATGCGTTCGCGGAGCTTGTTCTCGGCCTCGCGCTCCAGCGGAACGCGGACGTAGAAGCGGAGCGGGTCGGTGACGCGCCAGACGACGTAGCAGCCGACGATCAGGTTCTGCTTATCGCGGGTCTTGATCTCGGTCTCGGGCGTCTCCAGCGTGCGCAGCCGCGTGTCGTACTTGCGGACGGTCTCGATCGGGGCCGGCCACTTGAGATACAAGCCCGGATCGCTCACCAGGCGCGCGTTCTGCCGGTCCCACAGGCTGACGCGCACGGCCACCTCGTTGAACCGCACCTGGAAAGTCACCGAGTAGATCACCAGGATCAGCACCAACAGTGCCGCCGTGATCAGCGACGGGATGGGAATGCGTTTCATGACTCGACCTCGTCGACCGATGTTCTCACGTCGGTTACTCTTTCTGCTTCAGCGACATTTCGGTGAAGTCCGGCCGCGCCACCTCCTGTGCGTCCAGCCGAATCTTGACGTCGCGCCCGGCCGGGTTGAACCCCAGCACGTACTTCCGCGCCCCCTGGATGCCGTCCACCAGCACCTGCAGGTAGCGTCGAACCTTGTAAATCCGCGGGGAGGCGCGGTACGCGTAGCGCTCGTTGCGCAGCCGCGTCACCTCGGCCTCGGCCCGCATCTCCAGCTCCCAGCGGCGGGCCTGGGCCTCGGCCAGCGTCACCGCCGCCGTGCCCTCCAGCCCACGCAGGTTCTCCTCCAGCAGCCCGTTCCAGAACGCCAGCGCGTAATGCGTGGCCGCGTTGTCGACCTGCCGCGCCGCGGCCTGCTCGCCGTACTGGCGGACCAGCTCGCTCCGCAGCGGCGCCAGGGCGGCTTGCAGCGATTCCTCGGCCGCCGCCAGCTCCGCCTGGCGCTGCCGCACTTCTTCCTCGGTCTGGGCCAGGCGGGCGGGCGTGCTTCCGGCGCCGAGCTCCAGCTCGTCGCGCACCTGGTCGCGCGTCTGCTGGGCGCTCTCCAACGCCCACTGCGCCGCGTGCCGCGCGCGGAATGCGTCCGCCAGCGGCGCGAAACGCTCCAGCGCCTGCCGTGGATCGACCTTCGGCTCGCTGCGCAGGGCGCGCTCCAGCTCGCTGCGCCGCACCTCGTTTTCGCCGATGCGCGTCACCGCGTGCGCCAGCGTCAGCGCCCGATTCCGGTCGCCGGCCACTTCGGAGAGGATCTCGTTCTCGGCGACCTTGGCCCGGCGGATTTCGGCGATCTTCTCCTGCCGGGCCTTGACCACGCTGCGGAACGCCTGCGCCACGGTCTTCTCCGGGTGCACGTCCAGCACGCCCACGTGCACGATCTCGAGGCCGAGCTTCAGCTGGTCGGCCCGGCGGGCGATGCGCTGGCGGAGGACCTCGCCGGCCTGGTCGCCCGGACCGATGAGCGAGTCGACATCGGAGGCCGCGTTGAAGCGCAGCACCTCGTTCCAGGCGATGGCTCGCAGGGCGTCTTCGGCGTGCGGCAGCCGGCCGCCGGCTGGGACGTCCGCGAACTGCCGCAGGTAGTCCGCCAGCCGGTCGGCCCGGATGCGGTACTGCACCAGCACGTGCATGCGGACCAGGTGCACCGCGGCGCGGCCGGCGCCGGGCGACTCGCGCTCCTCCGCGACCGGCGCGCCGGGCACGATGACGAAGTTGAAGTGCTCGCGGCCATCGTGCGTGTCGTCGGTCCAAAGCTCGATCTCGGGGCGGTCGGCCTGGTCCGGCTGCGGCGCGCGCAGCGGCTCGTCGCCGGCCTTGTACCCGACGACGAACTCGCGGAGCTGGTCGGTGTTGTACTTGCGGGCCAGGGCGAACGGGGCCGGCCACTTGAAGTGGATGCCGGGCGTCAGCGGCGCGTCGGCATTCACCTGCCGGCCGAACTGCTCGATGACGCCGCGCTCGTACGGGTGCACCACCACCACGCCGCTCAGCAGCCAGACCGCCAGCACGCCCACGCTCACCAGCGGCACGAAGGCCCGCTGCAACAGTTGGTAGAACCAGGTCTGCGAGACCTGGAAGCCGAACTGGTAGTTCATCGCCTCGGCCAGGCTGTGCGCGATCCCGCCCGGCTCCGAGATCAGCCCGATCAGCCGGCTGTCGAAGCAGGCCCGCGGCTCCGTGCCCGGGGCGCGCGGGCGGTAGATGTCGAGCACGAAGTTCAGCAGCGTCTCGGCGGCCAGCAGCAGCATCACCACCGGCACCGCCAGGGCGACGGCATGCTCCCAGCTCGCGATCTGGCGGTAGGCCTGCGCGCCCAGCGCCACAATGGTCGCGGCCGTCACCACGAAGTTGCCGAACAGGTACGAGCCGCACGCCCGCAGAAGCTGCCACTCGCGAACCTTGCCCAGCCCGGCCGCGTAGCGGGCGTAGAAGAACGCGAACAGCATCAACAGCGCCGTGATGACCAGCCCGATGTCGACGTGTTGCAGGGTGGGCCAGGGTCGCTTGTCCGCGGCGTAGCCGTAGCCGCCGATCACCACCCACTGCCAGGCCCCCAGGCCCGCCAGAGCGGCCGC
>Ga0209172_10001611_pt1 | contig 46052 bp, 43 predicted proteins | sample LarsenN4metaG_FD_184113 | JGI IMG/M metagenome (GOLD analysis project Ga0209172, IMG submission 184113) | Hot spring sediment bacterial and archeal communities from British Columbia, Canada, to study Microbial Dark Matter (Phase II) - Larsen... ... | reverse complement strand
ATACACTAATCCTTGGGCGTGTTGAACAATGGTTTCCATAACCGTTCAGTTAAATTTTGATTACGCCCTTTCTTTCAGATTTTTCCTTCTTTGGCAACCCCTTGTTGAAACTGGTGCAAGATCTCAGTTAACCAAATTCAAAAACTGTCGGCTAAAACTCAAGATGTCTTGAAGCTGGCAGCCTGTATCGGGGATAAGTTTTCGCTAGATGTTTTGGCGATCGCCAACAAAACTTCTCGGTCTGAAACTGCAAAAGATCTGTGGGAGGCTTTACAAGCCGAGTTAGTTACGCCGCTGAATTCTGCCTATAAGATCCCGCTGATCTTGGATTTAGTCCCTCAGTTTGTTGAATCGGGGGCGGTTACGTCTGCTGCGATCGCGCAGCCCCAAGTTATCTATCGGTTTTTGCACGACCGGGTTCAGCAAGCAGCTTACTCTTTGATTCCAACGGCACAAAAGCAAGAAACGCACCTAAAAATTGGGCAATTATTACTCCAACATGCTTCGCCAGAAGAACAAAAAGAGAATATCTTCTCACTTGTGAATCAACTCAACTACGGCACCGATTTACTAACCTGCGAGTCAGAGAAATATCAACTGGCTGAATTGAATCTTTTGGCAGGTCAAAAATCAAAAGCATCTGCGGCTTATGATTCGGCTTTGCGCTATTTAAATGTCGGTTTAAGTCTACTGCCTCCTACGAGTTGGCAGCAGCAGTATCAACTCACATTAGCACTGCATCAAGAAGCTGCAGAAGTTGCTTTTTTGAATGGTGATTTTAAGCAAATGTATCAACTAACGGAGTTGGTGCTGCAACACACAAAAGTGCCTTTAGATACTGTCAAAGTATATGAATTGCGGATCAAAACAAGTGAGGTGCAGAGAGAACTTTTAGAAGCTGTAAAACTAGGACTAAAAGCTTTGCAAATACTGGGGATCAGCCTGCCAGAGTCACCCACTCAGAGTGATGTCGAGCAAGCGATCGCAGAAACGTCTGCCAACATGGCAGATAAAAACATTGACGACTTAATGAATCTACCGTTGATTACGGATGCGAACAAACAAGCTGCGCTCCAACTTCTAGCGAGTCTAATTCCTGCGGCTTATCAGTCGGTACCTGAGTTATTCATCTTAATGGCCTGTCAGCAAGTTAACTTAACGATCCAGTTTGGTAACACACCTTTTGCTCCGTCTGGTTTCGCTGATTATGGCATTATCTTCTGTGGCTTATTGCTGGATATTGAAACGAGTTATAAGTTTGGACAACTCGCTCTCACGCTGCTGGATCGGTTAGATACAGGCAGCACACGCAGTCAAACCCTATTCAAAGTTTCAACCTTCATTTTGCCGTGGAAGCATTCCATTCGTGACTCTCTGCCCTACTTACAAGATGCTTATTTAAGTGGTTTAGAAAGTGGCGATTTGGCTCATGCAGGCTACGCAGCAATGTACAGATGTCAATATTCCTACTGGAGCAGCGTGGAGCTTAAAACCCTAGAGCAAGAGATGACTTACTATAGTCAAGCGATCGCCCAAATTAACCAGGAAACGGCTTTAAAGTGGAATCAAATCTTCCATCAAACAGTTCTCAATTTATTAGGCTCCTCTGAAGCTCCTGACCGTTTAGTTGGAACTGCTTATGATGAAGACCAGTCTTTACCCTTTCACATTCAACTCAATGAGCGAACTCTTATCCACTATGTATTCTTAAATAAACTCATTCTGTCTTACTTATTAGGCAATTTGAACCGGGCAGTAGATTATGCTATTACTGCTGAACAGTATATTGATGGGACACAAGGTTTATTTACAGTCCCTATTTTCTATTTCTACGATTCGTTGGCTCATCTTGATCTCTATCACTCCACGCCATCAACTCAACAACAGATTTTGCAGCGTGTGCTTGCCAATCAAAATAAAATGCAGAACTGGGCTAGCCATGCGCCTATGAACTTTCAGCATAAACTTGATCTGGTTGAGGCTGAGAAGGCTCGTATTTTAGGGCATAATTGGCAGGCATCTGAGCAATACGATCGCGCGATCGTGGGAGCAAGAGAAAACGGTTATCTCCAAGAAGAAAGTTTGGCAAATGAGTTGGCGGCTCAATTTTATTTATCGCATGGACGCGAAAAGGTGGCTCAAGCTTATTTAACTGAGTCTTACTATGGGTATTTACGGTGGGGGGCGATCGTCAAAGTAAATGATTTAGAGACGAAATATCCCCATCTGTTAGCGCCCCTGTTAAAGCGGGCAGCTAATGATGTAGAGCCTTCATCCATCAGTAGTTCTAAGTCAACCGAAGAAAATCAGTCATTTGATTTAGCAACGGTGATGCGAGCGTCACAAGCACTTTCGAGTGAAATTGTGTTGGATGAATTACTCAAAAAGCTGATGCAGATTGTGTTGCAAAATGCAGGTGCTGAACAAGGTTTCTTGTTACTCGAAAAAAATGGTCAGCTCTTAATCGAGGCATCGGGCAAAGTGGGGATCGATAAGATCTCTGTGCAGCAGTCGATTCCCGTGCAAGGAGTGGGCGATCGCGCTGTTCCTGATTCATCTGTTCGTCATTTGCTGCCGATTTCAGTGATTAACTATGTTGCTAGAACGCGAGAATCTTTAGTTCTAAATGACGCCAGCACTGAAACAATTTTTGCAACGGATGCCTACATTGCTGCTCAGAAGCCAAAATCTATTCTGTGTACGCCGATTCTACACCAGGGAAAATTAACAGGTCTGCTTTACTTAGAAAACAATTTAACAGCGGGAGCCTTTACCCAAAATCGGCTGGAGATTTTGCAACTTCTTTCGGCTCAGGCGGCAATCTCAATCGAAAACGCCCGACTGTATTCTGATCTCGAAGAGGCTAACCGGACTTTGGAGGCAAAAGTCGCTAAACGCACTTTAGAATTGCAGGAAAAAAACTTACACCTCCAGCAAGAAATTTATGAACGCCAACGTGCCCAAGAAGCTGCCCAGGTTGCCAGTCGTGCCAAGAGTGAGTTTCTCGCCAACATGAGCCATGAGCTGCGTACACCGCTAAATGGCATTTTGGGCTATAGCCAGGTACTTAAAAAAAATAAAGCCTTAACTGAGCAACAACAGAATGGCGTCAATGTGATTTACCAGTGCGGGGAGTATCTCTTGACGCTGATCAGTGATGTGCTTGACCTCTCAAAAATTGAAGCTCGTAAAATGGAGCTACACTCCAGCACGTTTCATTTACCGAAGTTTCTCGAAAATCTGCTCGAAATCTGCCGTATTCGCGCCGATCAAAAGCAGATTACTCTAAACTACAAATTTCTTTCTCCTCTGCCGACGTGTGTCTATGCTGACGAAAAGCGGCTGCAGCAAGTATTGTTAAACCTACTCGGCAATGCTGTAAAGTTTACTCAAACGGGCAGTGTGACGTTAAAAGTAGGCTATGCTAATTGCTGGCCGCCCGCCTCCAATCCAGAAGGTCAAGCACTGAGTAACCAAGAGTCAGCAGACAATTCTAAGCTTCGCTTTCAAATTGAAGATACCGGGATTGGCATCTCGCCTGAGCAACTTGATCAAATCTTTCAGCCGTTTCATCGGGCTAATGGTGCAGGCCAGCGGGTCGAAGGAACAGGGCTGGGCTTGGCAATCAGTCGGCAACTCGTTCAACTTATGGGAGGCACGATTCAAGTTAAGAGTGCGCTAGGGCAGGGCAGTATTTTTTGGGTCGAGCTTGATTTGCCAGAATCGCAACAAACCGGGGGGTTGACAACGATCGCCCCGCGTCCCGTGATTGGCTACCACGGCGATCGCCGTACCGTCTTGGTGGTAGATGACAAAGATTTTAATCGAGCGGTGCTGGTTGATCTGTTGCAACCGCTTGGCTTTGTTGTTGTTGAAGCGGCTGACGGGCAAGCAGGGCTAAATCAGGCGCTAGCGCATCAACCCGATGTGATTCTTGTTGATCTGGTCATGCCACTGATGGATGGATTTGAGATGACCCGTCGGATCAGACGTACCCCTGAGTTGCGAGACGTAATTGTGCTAGCCATTTCAGCCAGTGTATTTGAATTTAACCAACGGATCAGCCAGGTCTCTTACTGCAATGATTTTTTGCCAAAGCCTGTGCGTGAGGCTGAACTATTAGAGAAGCTACAATTTTATCTAGGCTTAGAGTGGATTTATGAATCCGAAACTCAGCGAATTGGGAAAGCATCCAACTCAGAACTCGTTGGCTTTGCCAGTGCCCCAGCCGCTTCACTTCCCCCGGTGGCAATTCCTGCAGCGTCAGAACTCGATGCTTTACTTGATCTGGCACTCAGAGGCGATCTGAAAGGGGTTCTTGTACAGATCAACCAGTTAGAGTATGCCAATCCTCAATGGGCTAGCTTTGCGGCTCAATTGCGGCAACTGGCAAAAAGCTTTAAGGGCAAGCAATTGATTGAGTTGATTCGACATTATCAAGCGCAACAATGAGTCAGAATCCGGTGAGTAAAGGAACGATCTTAGTTGTGGATGACACACCCACAAATTTAGAGGTGCTGTTTGATTTTTTGAGCAATGCGGGGTTCAAAGTTCTGTTTGCGGAAGATGGCGAAAGTGCGATCGAAAAAGCGAACTATGCGATGCCTGACTTAATCTTGCTAGACATTTTAATGCCGGGGATCGATGGTTTTGAGACGTGTCGCCGCTTAAAGGAAAGTGAGTTAACGCGCTCTATCCCGGTCATTTTCCTAACAGCTCTAACCGATATAGTCGATAAGGTCAGAGGTTTTTCGCTGGGTGCGGTCGATTTTGTCACGAAGCCACTGCATTACGAAGAGGTGCTAGCCAGGGTAGAGACGCACCTCCGCATCCAGGCTTTAACGCAACAACTCCAGGCGCAAAATGAGCTGTTAGAACATGAGGTGCAAGAGCGAAAGCAGGCAGAAGCCGCCCTGCAACGACAAAACCAGAGAGCGCAGCTATTTGCTGAAGTGACGCTGAAAATTCGTCAGTCACTTCAGTTAGATGAGGTTTTACGAACGACAGTGACGGAGGTGCAAAACATTCTTCAGGCCGATCGCGTGCTGATCTATCGTCTCTGGCCTAACGGGACGGGGAGCGGGGTTGCAGAAGCGGTACAGGCCGGGTTGCCGCATGTGATGGGGCAAACTTTCCCCGAGGAGGTATTTCCAGATGAGACGCGAAAACAATATCGCCAGGGGCGGATGCGGAAATTAGAAGATGTGGAGCATGATCAGGCTATATCAGCTTGTCTCGTGGAGTTTTTAAAACAATTTTGGGTGAAAGCAAAATTAGTTGTGCCAATTCTCACGAAACACGAATTATGGGGGTTGCTCATTGTCCACCAATGTTCTGGGCCGCGTCGCTGGACAGAATTTGAAACTGACTTATTACAGCAACTTGCAAATCAAATTGGCATTGCGCTGACTCAGGCTCAACTCTTAGAGCAGGAAACACTCCAGCGGCAGGAATTATCGCGTTCAAATGCTGAGTTGCAGCAATTTGCCTATATTGCCTCCCATGATCTGCAAGAACCACTGCGAATGGTGACGAGCTACCTACAACTGATTGAGCGTCGCTATAAGGGACAACTTGATGCCGATGCGGATGACTTTATTCAATTTGCCGTGGATGGTGCTGTTCGGATGCGAACGTTGATCAACGATCTGCTAACTTACTCTAGAGTTGGGACGCAGGCTCACCCCTTTGAGCGCATGAGCTGTAGCAAGGCTGTTGAAAACGCGATCGCCAACCTTAAAGTGGCAATTGAAGAAAATCAGGCTGTGGTAACTTATCAGGATTTGCCTGAGCTGGAAGCAGACTCAATTCAAATCACGCAACTATTTCAAAATTTAATTAGCAACGCCATTAAGTTTCGTGGTAGGGTGCAGCCGCAAGTTGCGATCGAGGCTAGCCATCAAGATGATGTTTGGCGATTCGCTGTGAAAGACAATGGGATTGGCATCGATCCTCAGTATGCTGAGCGAATTTTTGTAATTTTTCAGCGACTAAATAACCGGGTAGACTACGCTGGTACTGGGATTGGTCTAGCTGTTTGTAAAAAAATTGTTGAGCGGCATGGTGGTAAAATCTGGGTTCAGTCTGAGTTGGGCAAAGGTGCAACATTCTATTTCACGATCCCAGACGGAGGAAAAGCGTAATTGTGAACTCTGCGGATGTTGTTAAGACGGTTGAGATTTTACTGGTAGAAGATAACCCAGGTGATATTCGGCTGACTCAAGAAGTTCTTAAGGAAGGTAGAATTCAAAGTCGCCTGAATGTTGTTGAAGATGGTGAAAAAGCGATCGCATTCCTCAACCGAATCGAACCCTATCTGCACGCGCCTCTCCCAGACCTGGTTTTGTTGGATCTCAACTTACCACGTCGAAACGGGTTAGAAGTGCTAAGAATGATCAAAACCAATGAAACCTTGAGGCACATTCCAGTCGTTGTGTTTACAACCTCTCAAGCCAAGGAAGATATTAAAAATGCCTATAATCTTTGCGCTAATTGTTATATTACCAAACCAATTGATTTAGAACAGTTTGTTAGAAGCGTTAAATCCATTGAAGACTTCTGGCTGACTATTGTGAAATTGCCGCAGGAGTGAATGATGGATAATCAATCACCAATTCATATTCTGTTAATTGAAGATAATCCTGGGGATCAACGTCTATTGCAAGAGCTACTGCGAGATGTGGCTTCGGTATACATTAAGCTTGACTTTGCCAATTGTCTCAGCCAGGGTCTAAAACACTTGAGTCAAGGGCATTACGATGTAATTTTACTAGACCTTTTTCTGCCAGATGGCCAGGGGTTTGCTACTTTTGCCCAGCTTTACCAGCAAGAGAACGAAGTGCCAATTGTTGTGACAACGGGTTTAAATGATGAGACATTGGCGCTGAAAGCTGTTCAAGAGGGTGCCCAAGATTATCTGGTGAAGGGGCAAATTAGCGGTGAGTTGTTGGTGCGTTCGGTACGATATGCGATCGAGCGAAAACGGGCTGCCCAAAAGATTCGAGAACAGGCGGCGTTGCTCGACATTGCGACAGATGCCATTTTGGTGCGAGATGCTGAAAATCACATTCTGTTCTGGAATAAGGGTGCTGAAAGGGTTTACGGTTGGACAGTTGAAGAGGCGATCGGTAACAAAGAAACGGATCTTCTATATAAAAATACTTCGGTGCAAGCCCAGGAAGCACAGCGAGAATTGATGGCCAAGAATGAGTGGCAGGGGGAACTGAACCAGGTAACAAAGACGGGGAAGGAGATTGTTGTTGAGAGCCGATGGACACTCGTTCGAGATGATGAAGGACAACCGAAATTTATCTTAGCCGTTGGCACCGATGTCACGGATAAAAAGCAACTTGAAGCGCAGTTCTTTCGAGCGCAACGCTTGGAGAGTATTGGTACGCTGGCGAGTGGAATTGCCCATGACCTAAATAATATCTTGACGCCTGTTTTAGCTACGGCTCAACTGTTGCAGATGAAGTTGATGAATCTCGATGAGCGCAGCTTGCAAATGTTACAGCTTTTAGAAGCGAATGCTAAACGAGGGGCTGAGCTGGTCAAGCAAGTTTTGTCTTTTGCGCGTGGAGTGGAAGGAAAACATACCGTCCTGCAAATCAAACACATCATTCATGAAGTTCAACAAATTATTCGAGAAACATTTCCAAAATCGATTGAGCTACACGTTGAAATCGCTGAGAGCCTTTGGACAGTTGTGGGAAATGCGACTCAACTGCACCAGGTACTCATGAATTTCTGCGTTAACGCGCGAGATGCCATGCCTCAAGGCGGTATTCTCACAATATCGGCTCAAAATCTCACGATTGATGAAAGTGATGCTCGGATTGATCTGGATGCAAAACCAGGAAACTATATTGTGATTGCGATCGCAGATACAGGAGTTGGCATACCTTCTGATCTGCTCGATCGTATTTTTGAACCCTTTTTCACAACAAAAGAGCTAGGCAAAGGAACGGGGCTTGGGCTTTCGACTGCACTGGGTATTATTAAAAGTCATCACGGATTTATCACAACTCGTAGTGCGCCAGGGCAGGGCACTCAATTCAAGGTCTTTTTGCCAGCTGTGATGGCAAATAAAAGTTTGGAAGGCAGTGCCTCAGAAGTCTTCTTAGGAAATCGTGAGTTGATTTTAGTGGTGGATGATGAAGCCCCAATTCGTGAGATTACAAAAGCATCTCTAGAGAGTTACAACTATCAGGTCATCACCGCGAGCGATGGAGTTGAAGCGATCGCACTTTATACTCAAAATCAAAAAGATGTTCGTTTAGTGATCATTGACATGATCATGCCATCGATTGATGGGCCAACAGCGATTTGTACATTGAAGAAAATTAACCCAGAGGTTAAGATTATTGCAGTCAGTGGGCTTCTGTATAATTCTGAACCCGCACCTGATATAAACTTTGGTGTACAATGCTTTTTACTCAAACCATATCAACTAGGTGAGTTGATCAAAGCAGTGCATGACACATTAAAGCCCTCTAATTGATACTGATTTAAGCCATACTCCTTAGAGTCAAAATTTCTTCTCTTTCAGCATGATTGACGCAGGCACCAAGACTTAGAGAAATCAGCGAACTAATATCGGATTTGTTTGAATACTGGTATTTGTACGGGCGGTTGAGCAGACAGAACCCAGCCAGTCGAGTAGTGTAGAAGCAAAACCTGCCCCTACGCAAGCTGAATGATTGATGAGCCGGATTTGGTATAACAATGGCACCACCAATACTTTTCAGATAGCCTTTGGTTATCTCTGCAAGAAGAGTCATGTTCACTCTGGGCTGCTGTGCTATTGTTACACGTGGAGTTTGCACTCAAATTTCTCACTGGAGGATGCCATCATGGTATACCCACCTGCGCCGTGGACTCTTAAGGGATATGCATTTCACACTGTGCAACTTGCCAACATCGATCAGGCTCGGTCGCTGGTGCCTTCAGAATTTCATCTGTTACCTGTTTTACCAGGCAAAACGCTAGCTTGTGTTTACCTCGCTTCTTACGAACCCGGTTCGGTGCTGCAATATCACGAGTTAATTGTTGCGCTCTTGGCCCGCTACCACTACAAAATTCGCTTTTGGATCTCTCATATCTACGTAGATAACGAGAACTCCGTAGCGGGTGGCCGAGAAATTTGGGGTCTTCCAAAGCAGATGGCGCACTTTACCTGGCAATTAGAGGAGCAAGGCGATGTTGCTGTTGAGCAGAATGACACTCTCTTGTGTCGAATTCATTGCGATCGCCCGCGCTGGTTGTGGCCTCAGCCGATCCTCCTGCCAGTTGTGAGTTTGCAGGGGCCAGAAGTGTTGTCATTTTCGGCTCGTACTTGGGCTTCTTTGGGTATTGCTAGCAGTCATCTTGAAATCCCTGAAAGCAGCCCCCTAGCTGCTTTGGGCTTGCAAAAAGTTGCACGCACGTATCATCATCGTGACCTCAATTTTGTGGCTCAGGCACCCAAAGTGATTGGACAATCGCTAGCCGCCCACTAAACGGTCAATCTAAGATGAAGAGGGTGGCTGAATGATTTGGGGCGATCGCTCTGGAAACATCCCTTAAACCTGTCATCGTAGATCCGTTTTACCATTCTTACCAATGAAGCTTTCTGAGAGTCTTCAAGATCTTTTAGCTGCATACACAGACCAACCCATCCCAGTCGGTGCGTTGGTTGAAGTTGCAGGTGAGCAGGGGTTTGGCATTATTACTGGCTTTTTGGTATTGCCAATGTTAATTCCTCTGCCAGTGCCGCTACCTGGTTTCTCAGCGTTGATTGGCGCAGGCGTGATCGTCTTGGGCGGACAACTCGCACTCAATCGTCACCGTCCCTATCTACCAGCAAGAATCGCACGCATTACCTTTCCTCCGGCGGTATCTCGCAGTCTCCTCAAAAATTTGTCGCGGTTATTGCGTCCTCTAGAGCGACTGTCGCGACCTCGCCTCTTTCGAATCAGCCATAACCCGACTTTTCGACGGTTGCTGGGCATTTGCATGATCTGGAATGCCTTATTGATGTCGCTACCACTGCCCTTTCCATTCACTAACCTGGCACCGGGGTATACGATTTTGACTCAGGCGATCGCCGTTTTAGAGTCAGATGGCATTTTCATGCTGATCAGTTATGGTTTGACAGCCTTGACGACTGTATTTTTTGCCAGCATTACCGGAGCCGCCTGGGCTTTATTAGTCCGCTTTATCGACGGGTGGCGCAATTGGGAATAATTGTTTTCCTGTTCTTGTCTGGAAGTTTTAGGAGTTATATCAATTCTCTAAATCCCATTCACAGATCCTCGTAGGGGCGGTTCGCGTTCGTGTAGCGTTTCTGAAGGAAATACCGCCCTTACAGACAATTATCTGTAGCCTAGCTTTAAAGAATTGGTATTAGTTGGTGCAGACCTAAACGAAAACTCATGTGCAAGTTCCCACGGGCCATTGCGGTAGTACCAGAGTAGCACCCCTTCAGCGTTGCCTCTGGTTGGTTGCCATTGTTGGGTGAGTTCTTCGTAGGTCTGACGGGCGGTGGCGGCGGCAACCTTATTTTGAAGGGTGATGTGAGGACGGTACTTCTGTTGGTCTTGCGCTGTTAACCAGTCACTCCAGGTTTGGGCAAAGCTTTGTCGTAACTCCACCAATGCTGGAGCTTCAACCTCGATCGCCACACCATTTCCCAAAAAGCGAAGGGTTGGTAAGTGCAGATCGATCGCAGGTATTTGAGCGCATTGCGTCTGGAGGTGCTGCGCGATCGTCCCTTTATGATCGCCTGGTAGCGCGTGAAATAGCGTGATGTGAGCTGGAACAATGTTGCGTGCAGGTGGAAAGTATTGCTGGCGGAGCGTGTTGACTTGCTCGAATGTGGTTTGGTCGAGCTTTAGCGTCAAAATTAGCGTGGGGAAAAGGGGTAAAGAATCGTTCATCAATCTGCTGTCATTCTTGCTAGGAGCGTTTGCACGCAACCAGGGTTTTTCAAGCATCCATTACGGTAGAAAAACTTTGTGCGATCGCCCCTGATTGTCACCCTAACCCTAAATTTTTGTTTTTAATAAATAAAGAGGCTGCCACGCTGGTTAAATCCTCGCGCTTCGTTAAGCGTCTTCAAAAATAGTATCGATTTGGCGAAAGTACTTTTGAAAGCCCCTTCCCGGTTCTTACAGATTAAAATACTAATTCCCGACCAGGATACAGTGTTTTTATTCTTGCAGTTTCCCCTTTGGCACAGTACTATCGTTTTCGAAAAAACCAAATCTCTATCGATTTATTGTGCTTTTAAGGAAGGTATGGCAGGAAACGATGGCATTCACTGCTAAACGCATGGGAGCAAATTGCAAATTCAATGGCTCAACGGCTGAAACTCACGTCACTTAAAGGCTTTGTGTCGTTGTTTATGCTGGGGGCGTTGCTCAGTGTGGTGGTCGCCGCTTGCTCATCCAATCCTGCCTCGACCGATGCCAATGTACCAGGCGCGGGCACGGCGACAGCCCAAAAACAAGATGTGGAATTAACCCTCGTTGCCTATGCAGTTTCCAAAGTGGCGCATGATGCGATCATTCCCAAGTTTGTTGAGAAATGGAAGGCCGAAAAAGGCAAAATGTGACGTTTAAGCAAAGCTATGGTGGTTCAGGTTCTCAAACCCGCGCCATTATTGATGGCCTCGAAGCCGATGTGGTTCACCTGGCGATCGGGGCAGACGTAAACAAGCTGGTACAACGCACACGCTACGCGAACGGTTCCCTCCTTTTTCTACGCCTTGGCGCATCCCCATAGGGGTTTAGGAGGGCTAGCGAGGATCAAGAGATTTTAAAACAGACCCTAGAACTCTGTAAGGGTGGGCTATGCTCACCCGGTTTTCTGTAAGTCGGTAATTGATGTAGTAACCCTATTTGAATTGTGAGAGACTTTCTGTATCTGTGATGTGAAGCGATCTATGCTGTGTCGTTGGTGCGACTCGTGCGATCGACAAGCCTGACTGGAACCTGTTGCTATTAACTTTTGTCTGAAGCATTCGTATGACTGAGAGACGAGAAACTATAATGCCTGTAAGAGTAAGCAGCGATTGAAGTCAAGCAAAATTTGCAAAACAGAAAAATCGACTTCATCTAACTAGTGGTCTGCCAAGCCAACTTCGCCAGGTAGAAAAAACGAGTGATCAATGACCAATGGCTCAGTCATTATCGACGCTGCAAAGCTCTTTTGGTGAACTACTAGACTTAGTAGAAAACGTAGAATTAATTTAGACGAAAGCTTGGGGTTTTGTATGGAGTTAGATAAAGATATTGTTACTGTTAGACCTGAAGTTACGACTGACACAATTCAAAAGTTACCAAACTATGTTGGCATCTCTGAAGCCACGGCAGGTGCTAAAGGGATTTCGATGAATATTGTGGTGATTCCACCTGGTGCGAAAGCAGAACCCCATTTTCACAATGGTTTTGAGACTGCAATTTATCTTTTGAAAGGTCGAGTAGAGACTTTTTATGGCGAAAATCTTGCCAAGTCAGTTGTGAATGAAGCAGGTGACTTTATCTTTATTCCAGATGGGGTGCCGCATCAACCCCGCAATTTAAGCGATAGTGAACCCGCGATCGCCCTCGTTTCGCGCAATGACCCAAATGAGCAAGAAAGTGTGCAGGTTTACCGTCCTGAGTAAAAAGTGGCCGAGTTGTGACTGCTTTGAAGTAATACTTTCCCATTCAAAAAGAGGCAGGCTGAGAGCCACAACTACACACAGATTTGTGTCGTAATTGGTGTTGTTTGTAGGATGTGCTGCCCCAGGCGACGGGCTAACGCCAGGATAGTGAAAGTTGGTGAGTAGGAGGGGCCAGTCGGAAAAACGGCTGAGCTAGCAACATAGAGATTCTCTGTGCCAAATACGCGGCAGTTGATATCTACGACCCCCTCTTCGGGACGGCAGGCCATGCGAGTCGTGCCCATCTGGTGTGCGGCATCTGTCATATTTTCCAGGCTAGGCGGTTCATCCCCAAAGTCAAAGGTGCCAAGTCCAGCTTCAGCAAACCGTTGAGTCAAGAGATGCAGTGTTTTTTCCAGCGATCGCTCGTCATGTTGAGTAAAACACCAGTTAACTTCCAGTTTGCGCTGACCTAATGCGTCATACTCAGTACCGAGTTGAATGCGGCTCTGGGTGTGGGGGACTTGCTCGGTGACAAACTTGACACGGTAAGACGCGATCGCCCCATTGCCATCACGACAGGCAGGACGACCTTGTAAGGTGCGCCATACCCGCTCCATCGGCTTTTCGTAGATTGGCTTCAGGTAGAGGACGTGTTCAAGTAACCGATGTTCTTGCTGGGTAGCATCATCCAGTGCAAAACAAATGCAAAACCGTGGCTTTGGTGCGTACTGCAACTCGTGAGCATACTGCCGTGCCAGTGAACCGGGTTGAAGCGTGCCCGTATGGTGCTTGGGATGGTCGGTGTAAAACCGTCCCACCAGTTCATGTTGATTGCCAATGCCGCCTGGAATCTGGCGATCGGAGGCGAGTAACAAACGAGCGGCTTCAAATGCTCCCGTGGCGAGAATCACAATATCCCCTTCAACGGTTAACTCGCGTCCTTCCAGCGATCGACAGTGAACTGCCGTTACCCGCTGACAGGCATCATCAAGCTTGAGTTCGGTTGCGGTTGCACCCAGAATTACATGCAAGTTTTTTGAACGACGCATTTCATCGCCAAATCGAATGGCGGTGCGGGTGGGGGTTTGCTCCCAATAGAAGCTGCTCATTTTCAAACCATTTGCCGCTAGTTTGCTTCGCAGGGCTGTAATTTCAGGCCGGATTGCTTCTGCTTCTAAATCACCAAAACCATAATCTTTAGCAGCCGATCGATAATGTTCTAATAAGTCATCAAATCGAATCGGCCAACCACTATTTTCGACCCACGCTCGGCCCTCAAAATCCAAGGGCTGTAAGTACTTCCATTTACCCGTCCAAACGTTGCTGGTGCCACCAAACTGACGTAAGCGGCTGACTCCTCGCAATTCGGGTGGCAGGTAGCGATGGTAGTAAGAGTCTGGGTCTAGCTCGCGATGTCGCTTGCCGAGAAAAACCACGTCATTCAGGGCTTGAATTGATGGATCAAAGCGATCGCGTCCACTTTCGATCAGCACCACTTCTCGACCATTGCGGGCTAGATGAGTTGCTAATTCAGCGCCTGCAATTCCAGAACCGAGTACAACAACCTGTCCTCGCAGTTTTGTCTGTTCACCCAGTTCAAGAATGTCAGTAATCATGTAACCTCCGTCTAATATTTGATCAATGAAACTATCAATTTCTTTTGCAGGCCAATGAATAACTAGAAAATATGCTTTCTACTCTTTTAGGGTCTGATAGAGGAGAAAATGATACTTCAGAGTGACACTTCTAAATCTGGCTTGAGGTTCATTTACTCTATTCATGGCTTTCTTTCAATCATCTGAAATTAAGCTTTTTGTGCGACTCCCAAACGAGAAAGGACTGACCAAAACAGCACCCCGGAAATGTGAGTTGGGCAAAGTCTTAATGCCCAGAGCAGGTGAGTCAGAGCGGCTTTGTTTTGTTCCAACTGATAGGAGGTTAACGCATGCTGATAGACAAACTCAGCAAACATTTTGGGATGAGCCGCAAAAGCCTGCCAGTGTTTTTGGATCAGACGGTTAAAGCTTTCTTGGCGTAACGCTGGATTGCCTGAGACACGAGTGCCGCTATGGGATAAGAGCTGATAAGTCACGGTGGGTAGACCCATCAGAGTACAGGCAGGATTGAGCCGCAAAAAGAATTCGGAGTGAACTCGCGATCGAAAGGTTTCATCCCAACCACCAATTTTTAGCACGACATCACGCTCGACAACCAGCGTTTGTTTTGTGTGGTAGGAACGTCCCGGTTCTGGAATTTCTAAAAAGAAATGGCTACCTTTGGGTGAAAGGGTGGGTGGAAGTCGAGTGGTCAGAACTTCGCCCTGTTGATTGACTTTTTGCAATCCCGAAAGCATACCCACTGGGGGTTCTACATCTGCCGCTGTGAGTGCCGACAGGGAAAGCTCAGCCATGTTGGGCAAGAGCCGATCATCATCATCCAGATACGTCACCCAACGTCCACGCGCCGCTGTAGTTCCGACATTGCGTGCCCCGGCTCCGCCGACTCCCTGCTCTAAGCGAATGACTCGTACACGCGAGTCTTCAGGCAAGCTGACAGGTTTACGCGAAGCGTCATCGACAACCACCACTTCCAGATCTTGAAAGGTCTGGTTTAAGGCACTTTGCACTGCCAGAGGTAGCAGATGCGGACGATTGTGCGTTGGAATAATAATGCTGAGTTGAGGGTTAGACATCTTCACAAAGGTGTGGGCAGGTTAGGGTTTAACTCTCAAGCATAGGCTGAGTCTCAGTCACCAGACTCCAACTGCGTGGCTGGTAGAACTGACATTTGTTGACATCGCGATCGGCAAGAACGGTAAATCGGAAGGATTCCACCATATCGAATGTATAGATGGAATCTTTTCTGAGCCGAACCTGAGCAGAGTAGTTGCCAGGTGCCAGACCCAAGTAGGGAAAGTTCAAGCGCAACTCAGATAAGCCAGGAGTGACTTGGAAAAACGCATTATCGTTTTGACCTCTAATTGTCAGAATATTCCCAACGCTGTCTTCTCCACCGATTTTGACAATTCGAATATCAAATGTGACACCGTTGTGGCTGTTGTGCGACTCGCAACTCAGGCAAAAGCTCAATGGCTCACCTGTGAGCAACGTCTGAGTTGACTCCCCTTGGGCATCCCGAAAAAATAGCGCGCGGATATCCATTCCGGTGCTTTCTTGCGGCGACTTAGCCGGAAAAGTAAGGCGATTTTCAGCGCGTTCAGTTCCAGTTAAGAACAAGTCTGACTCATAGCGGTCAATGACCTGGTTAACGTCGCCCTGAGCGACCAGACTGCCGCCAGACAGGTAAAGCGCCGTATCACAGATATTGAGAATGGCCTGAGAGTTGTGGTTAACCAGAATAAATGCGACGCCTTTTTGGCGCAGTTCGTAAAGTCGGCGATAGCATTTTGCCTTAAACCGGGCATCACCCACAGCCAGCACTTCATCAATCAGCAGAATTTCAGGTTCGGTGTAAATCGCACAGGCAAAGCCCAGACGTGCCGCCATGCCAGAGCTGTAGGTCTGTACAGGGGCATCGATCGCCGATTCGATTTCGGCAAACTCCACCACTTCTTGAAAGCACTGCTTAATTTGACGGGTGCTTAACCCTAAGATCGACATATTCGCAAAGATATTTTCCCGCCCTGTAAGAATGGGGTTAAAGCCTGCACCCAGCGCAATCAGTGGGGCGAGGCGACCCCGAATTCGCACTTTTCCAGTGTCCGGCTTGATTAAGCCACTGATGATTCGCAGCAGGGTACTTTTGCCAGCGCCATTGCTACCAACCAGGCCGACCGCTTGCCCTCGATGCAGTTGAAAGCTGACCGCCTGGAGTGCCCAAAACTCTCTCGACCGCAGGCGATCGCTGTGTCGTCTACCACCTGTCAGATCGGCTGCAATATCTTGCACGCCATAAAACAGCGATCGCTTCAGGTCACGACAAAACTTTTTTGACACGCCTTCAACCGAGAGGACGGGCTGACTTTCAGGTAAATCAGCTGTCATTGATTGTTGTTGAGTATTCAGCAGCATTCTACGACGTTACCCTCTCAACCACATACGGCATCGCAATTCGAAAACCAATCCATGTCAGCAATAGTCCGACGAAGGTGCAGAGACTCACCACCCAAAAACCAACTGCATTCGTCAGCACCCCCGTTGTTGCCAGCTCTCGAATCGTGACGAGCAACGGTGTAACGGGGTTCCATGCCACCAATGCGCCAAATACGCCTTGAGTCGGCACCGGATAAATGACTGGCGTGAGAAAGAGCCAAAAACCCATGATCATGTTCAACCCTTTGAACACATCCTGGTACAACACACCAATGGGTGCGAGTAACACTCCCACTAAAGTTCCTAACAGGATCAGGTGAATCAGCGCGACCGGAGCCAGAATCACCGTCCAGCTCAGCGGCACCCGAAAATAAAGAAACAAACCAATGATGAGAATGAGCTTAATCAAGAAATTAAAGCCGACCTCACCGAGTTTTGCCAGAACGATCGCCTCTCTCGGAAAGTTGACCCGTGCCAGCATCGGTTTTGCCTGCATCACCGCCTGCACTGGCCCTGTCGCCGCATCGGCAAAGGTTTGCCACAGCGTCATGTTGAACATCACATAGGCAGGGTAAGGAATCGCTGTCTCACCCACGGTAAACACGTTGGCATCTTTAGCGAGGGTAAAGCCAATAGCTGTCGCGATCGGTGGAATAAAAGCCCAGGCGATACCCAATAACGCTTGTCGATATTGAGCGCTAATATCACGCACCATCAGTCGCCAAGCTAACTCGCGCGCAGCAAGTAAGTCTTGCCACATTGTCCAGAACAAAAATCGAGGACGACGCAACAAACTATCAGGTGTATGAACGATTTCGGGCGGCATAGCAATGTGTTTAGTTACCTAACCGAGAGTAAATCAGACTTAGCCGATAAATACCTATTCCTAAAGATGGATGATTGATACAAAGTAGAAGAAAGATTTAAGCTAAGCGACTTGTGTATTGAAAGAATGACGAATAACGCTTCTGGTCAATAGTTGCCAAAAAAGCGACACTGCCAGTTCTGTTCAATCCGCGGTACCAGCATTATTCAACTGTATTTTCATTGACTACTTATTGTCGCTTCCCTGATAATTTCTAGAACTTCTTTCGGATGCGAAATCATAGGAAAATGGCTTGAGTCCACAGTCACGGTTTTTGCATTCATTCGTTGAGACATGTCACGTTGTAAATCTAGCGGAACAGCCTTATCGCTTGTCGTTAAGATATACCAGCTTGGTTTACTTCTCCAAGCAGGCGAACTTGCTTTTACTTCCGTTAATGATGTGGATGGCGTTGTTTGAGTCACATGGATCAATGCCCTTCTTGCTTCTGAGAGATCACTTGCCAAAACTTCGTCAACTCCCTCTTTAGAAATCCAAACAAAACCATTTTGCTCTTGAAAATGGGGTGAAGGGGAGCCATGTTTGCTCATCAAATCAATCATTGATTCACCAATATCAGGAGCAAGCGCCGCAATATAGACCAAACCAGCAACTCGTTTGTCATTACCAATTGTGGTGATAACAAAACCACCCCACGAATGACCAACCAGAATACATTTCCCTTTGATCCGGTCTAGAGCACGTTTTGTTGCAGCAACATCGTCTTCCAGTGATGTAAGCGGGTTTTGCACAGCAATGACTTCATAGCCCTCTGCGAGCAGCATCGGAACAATCTCACTGTAACAAGAGCCATCTGCCCAAAAACCGTGAACCAAGATGACGTTTTGAACTTTGCTCATAAGTGTTTCAACAAGTAAAGTGTTGGTTGCAAAGCATTTTCGATAGGGAATAAAGAAGCAGTCGAACCCAGTATTAAAGTAGTTTGCAAACAAACTATTAGAAATGAGAATACTTTTATGATGAACGCTACCTTAAAAAAGGTCAAAAGCGCGATCGCTCAAAATTGTCATCATCAGTTCGCTGGTGGTAGCTAGCCAGTTATTGTCGCTACCCGTTATCATCAAAGTTAACTCAAATCACTCCTAGAAACACTCACCTAAGTTACTCTAAATTAAAAACTCAAGCCAAGCTAGCATAGGCGAGAAAAGCAATCATGAGAATGCTCTCATCTTTATCAAACCTTGCTTTTTTGAACTTTTTGACTTGCTTTGGTTGTCTTTATTTCTGGAATGAAGAAATAAATTTAACGATATTCCACTGTTCTGTGTAGCGCCATTTTTTCTGTCCGATGCTTTTCTGATAGCGATCCTATTTGTTTTAGAACTGCTACAGGAGCATGGAGCTAATCTTCTATAACTTTGCCGCGTAGCGATTTGACCTGACTTCGTTGGCGCTTGCTTTCGAGCCGTTTTCGCTGAGAACTCCGTGTTGGGATGCTGGGTTTACGCGGTTTGGGAACAGCGATCGCCCGTTTGATCAGTTCTTGTAACCGTTGCAGGGCTTCATCTCGATTTTGTTCCTGACTACGATGTTCTTGCGCCTTGATCACAATCACTCCATCTTTAGTGATGCGCTGATCACTCAGCTTGAGCAATCGCTGTTTGTAAGCTTCAGGTAAGGAGGATGCGAGAATATCAAACCGCAGATGAATCGCAGTTGCCACTTTATTCACATTCTGACCGCCTGCCCCTTGAGATCGCACAGCACTCAGCTCAATCTCGTGTTCTGGAATCGTCACCGTGTTTGAGATCTTCAGCATGACTCTAATTTTTCCTCGTGCTTGGATGCAGTGTAGCAGTCAGCGTGACCCAGGGAGCTGTAGCAAGGCGATCGCGCATAGTTAACTCATCCGGTGATTTCTCTTTGAGAATTCGCCCTTCAAATGTAACTGTTACTTGATCGGCTTGAAAACACCACGGCTCAAGCGTGAACTGAGTTGGGGCATTGGCGATCGGCACTAATGTTAAGGTTGTTTCACCTGTTGCTGTTGGCACTTGCTCAAATTGCTGCGGCTTTGTGACTGCCATGCAAATCATCAGCGACAATGCATCTAAAGTCGCAACCAGATGCCGATTTCGAGCGATCGCCTCTGGTGTCACATAGGGGGCGTAAGCAGGGTCTTGCTCTAACCGATGGATTAGTTCTTGTTGGAATGCTTTTTCCTGTTTTAGAAAAGCTTCAACAAGTTGGGTTGAGTGGGGTGACTCTTTCCAGTGGGTAAACCGCTCATACAAGCCTGTGCCATGCAGGGAAACTAACAGCGCTACATAACGCCCCATCGGCATAGCCAGGTGTTTTGCACCTTTCCAAAGTTGAGTATGCGCCTCTGGCGCAACCTCAGTGAAATTGTGTGGATATCCAGTATCAGGATTGAAGCTAGGAGCTGCTTCCCACGGGAGCCAGCCGATGTCATGTTGCTCGGCACCCAGGCAAACCGCGTGATAGGGAGCGATCGCGCCAAATTGCTCGTTGCCCCATGCCTGCGCTAGTTGCCCAGAAACCCAGGCATGTGTTGGTTGAGTGATGCAAATTCGGTCTTCTGCGATCGTGCGGTGTAACATAACTTTCCCTGCTCAAATCTCCTTCTACTCAAACTTTAGATCGCAGCCGGGATAAGTGCCCTCCTGCTGTAGGTAAGACCTGAGCACCATGCTTGTTATTGTCGCGATCCCATCCTTGCACTGAGCGAGTGGATCCCTGCAACTCATGGGGATTGTTGATCAAAAAAAACTTACAGCCGACCGTCAAAGCGTTGATACCAGATCAGGTTCCCCAGGGCTGTCACGGCCAGCGCAACGCCACCCCCAACCCAGCCCAGCATAGGGTTATAGCTTCCACGACTGAGTGTTGTCATCCAGGCATGGGTCATTTCAGAAGACACCAGCCGATCAGCAATTACAGGAAAGAGATATATCAGTGAAGCACCGACAATAAGCCAACCCACCATTGAGGCAAGCAGAAAGATGGTTTTAGCGGTTGATTGACTACCCATTGCGATCGCACTCAAAAACTCAGGCTGTGCTTAGCATACGCCAGCAGGTTGAGTTAACGCAACGCACCCTTTTAATTGACGGAAGAAACACGCCTCACAACTTTAAGTAAATCGACTTCAGAATCTTTAGCTTCGGCAATTGAGGTTATCAAGGTCAACCGACTGGGAATCTTAGATTAGACGCAGTTAGGCAATGCTCAATTGGTCTTTGGAGGCTTTTTCAGATGGACTTAATCCAAATATTAGGGGTCTTTTTAGCAAGTGCGTTGGGGGCAGGGACGTTTCTTAAGTTTTCTGCTGAAAAGATTATCGAAACAGGGTTGCAAAAAGCTTTACACAAAGAGCAGCTTTTAACAGAGACCGATCTAGAGTTTAGGAAACGTCAGATAGAGGAATTTTATGGGCCGATCTATGCGTCTTTGAAGTTGAATTCTCAAATTTATCCACTCTGGATTGAAGGAAAAATCAAAGAAGTCAATCATGATGTGATTGACTTATTCAAACAGCAGAATGACGAAATTACAAAGATCCTTAAAACGAAAGCCCATCTAATGGATGGAGGCGAATTTCCACCTGAATTCATTCAGTTTATGACTTCAGCTACGATCTGGGGAATGTATTGCACACGTAAAGATGATCCCAATCTACCTGATCATGTTGCAAATATTCAGGATCTAAAATGGCCTCAAAAGTTTGAGTCTCACATTTATTCAAAAACAGAAGAACTAAAGCAAACATTGGATGATTTGTTAATTAAATATAGGGCAAAGTGAAAATGCTCAAAGCTTTTCCCGCTATCGGATAGCAGCTCCAAATCAGTTGTGAGATAGAAAGAGAGTTGCAAGAGGCTTTTCCTACAAAAAATCCCTCATAATCCAAATAGGATTGCGATATGACGCAGCAAGATGGAAAGGGTTAGGTCTGCCCCCAACCCTTATTTCTAAAAATCACAGACGCAACTGATTAAGTTAGCCTTAGAAGGCGTAGCGGATTGTGCAATACGGCAGGCGCTCTTGCAAAAGCTGACAAAACGCCTCTACAAGTGTGCCCTTAAAGCCCCGCTTATACCGAACATTCTTGCCACCCGTCTGAGAATACTTTGTCTCTTGCAAGTCGGGCCGCCACAGCAATTCCTCAGCCTGCGGATGCCAGCCTAGATTCACCTCATGCAACCGATCATTATGAGTTAGAAAGATAACCTCAGATTGCAACTGAGCTTTGGCCTGGGGTGACAGCGTATCATCGATTTGCTGAAACAGTTCCTCATAGTCCTGCAGCCACTCGTCGTAGTAAACAACTGGGGCAAAGTTGAGGTGAACCTCATAGCCCGCCTCAACAAAGTCATTCACAGCCTCAATGCGATCGCGAATGTTGGAGGTGCGAATATCAATCACAGACGCCTTGGACTGCGGCATCAAACTAAAGCGAATGCGGGTCTTGCCTTGGGGGTCATAGGTCAGCAAGTCACGGTTGACTCGCTTGGTGGCAAAGGTGGCCTTTGCGTTAGGAAGATCACGAAACAGGGTGATGATATCCTTAACGTTGTCACAAATAGCCGCATCGACTGAACAGTCGCTATTCTCACCAATTTCATAAACCCAAGCGTGAGGGTCTACCTGGTTCGGCTCAGACTTAATGCCCTGCTTGGCGACATGCCGTTGCAGGTAACGCGTGATCTGTTCAATATTGACAAACGTTGTAATCGGGTTGGCAAAGCCCTTACGACGGGCGACATAGCAATAAGCGCAAGCCATGGCACAACCGTTGGCGTGAGAGGGAGCTACAAAATCAGAGCTACGGCAGTTGGGGCGGGCTTGCAACGACTTCTTAACACCGAGAACAAGAACAGTCCGTTTAATCCGATTCCAGTCTTCGACGGCTCCCTCGTTGCCGTGCAGTTCAGGAATATTCCAATGAGAGGCGACCTCGATCCGCTGAGCATCGGGATACTTGGCAAAAATGGCCTGACCACGAGCGGAATCTAAAGTAGCTGGTTCGTAATAAATCTCTTGAATGTTAAGCAGGCGATCGATCGCTTCCTGCTGGTTGGTGTGCTGTTGCAGAGTGGAAGGAGTCAAAACAGTGACAACCTCAATTGACACAACACCTCAGCATACCTCTGGTAGATAGATGAGTTGGTTATGGGAACCGAATTTTGGAGGGGAGCTTACCCATCAAGTTTTGCGAGAATACTCAACCCTTCCTAAAGTTTTTTAGATCTCCAAAGAGATAATAACCTTTAGAAAAACAGATGATTAATATGAATAACAATATAGATAAAAACGGGGAATACGGCATTTGATAGATTTTGAATATAACCTGTAAACAAATTTGAAATAAAGTGATTCAAAGATGAGGTTGAAATGATAATAGTAACTACAAAACTGGTAAGTCTGAAGATGCTAATCAGAAGTATCAAACAAGCTTGTTGGCGGTTTAGTTTCTATAATCAAGACACTGCCTTCAGGGTTGTCAAACCTCTGGCAGTTTTTTTGAGTCAAGATGCTAGCTGGGGTAAAGCAAATTAATTGAGTGGTCCCAGTCGCGATGACCTGAGCGACACTAAAATCATTGGTTGCGTTAAAACATAAAGCGCTGTTTTTCTCTACACGGACTAAACAGTTAACCTGCTTTAATGCCATGTCTTAATCAGGTGATGTTTTTCTTAACTTTTACTTAATTTATTTGAATGCCCGGTTAATCTTGAGATTCATGAGACGAATGCCGCGATCGCATAACACTGGGTTTCACACGGTCAGTTAAAACTCCTTGATTTTTTAGAGGTAAGAGTTTCTGCTTTAACTATTCTTACCTTCCAGGCTTTGTTTGTCAGATTTTTTATGGCTTTAAAGCAGTGCTATGAACTCAGCGCATGTTAGCTAGGGCAATAAGATGACAGCGACTTTTACAGTTTAGGACTGTTGAAGTAACTTGGCCCTAATTGACTTTCTTGCCAGAACTTAAACTTTTCATAACTTAAAATGGAAAAGTTAAACGAATGGTTAAAAATCACAGCTCTTGATCTTAAACTTGCAAACAGCTTTCAGAAGAATAGCATCTGAAAAATGAATGTTATAGATTTTTGTCTATGACATTCATTTGGGTTCACGGGGCTTATGGTTTGGCCATCCAGAATTGACGAAAAGATTTTATAGAACCTTGTTTTTCGTGCTAGAAATTTAAATTGCTAATAATTTCCGGATAATCTGGTTAAATTAAAGTTAACGTTTTTATATAAGTCTCTTAACTTTAGCTGAAATCTTAAATGAGATTGCTCTGAGAAAGATTGGCTGTCGAACGTATTGCTAAAGGCTAAGCCTCGCTTAGATAGATGTTCAAAGTAGGACGGCATCGTTAACTGTCAGACTCTCAGAGGATTCAGCACCTGCCCCATATATTAACTGAAGGTAAAATCGCTTATGCGCACTATTCAGCAGAATTGTCAGCCAGTGACCTTCGAGCAACTGCGGTCTGCCCTGCTAAACCATCTTGCTGAAATGCCAAGTTTTTGTTCTATTAAAGAAATCTCTTTGCTTTGTCCGCCTAAACCGATCGCCGATGATTTAACCAAGTTGCTCGTAAAAGACCAAGAAGGGAAACCAGCAGTGGTTATTTTGTGTTCGCCAACTGCTTTTCCACAGCTGGTTGCTCACTATATGGAGAAAACTCGTCTAGCCCAAGCGGCCCTCTCTCCAACGCTGTCACACATTGTGTTAACTCCTCTTTTTGAAGGAGAGGTCTGTGGCTTAAGTTATGCAGTGTTGCCTTACCATCAGCCACTACGTGAAGACAAATTAGGCTGGTATTTGCAGCGTCTTCAGCGATCGCCTGAAATGTTTAAGCTCGTGCATCAAATAACGGAACTGACATGTACACCAGCAAGCGCTGAAGAGGTAGAAACAAATTTTGTCTGTCCTCTAGAGCATTTAATCGAGCTAGAAGTGATGCCTGAGCAGATTCGGGGAAGTGCAAAAGATGCTTTGAAACGTTTAAAGACAGGCGAATGGAAGCCTCGGCATGTATTGATGCATAACGATTTTTGGAAGGGCAACATTCTCCTCAACCGAGATGTGCCCCAAACAGAAAAAAATTGGCAAAATCGCTTTGTCATCATTGATTGGACCGGATCGAATGTAAAGGGATATCCCATCTATGATTTAATTCGATTAGCTCACTCGATGGGCACAAAACCGACAGCGTTGTTTACTCAGTTAAATGCTCATTGCTGTATTTTAGATTGTCATTTTGATGATGCGCGCTCTTACTTTATGGCAGCTTTAGGTTATCTTTCAATGAATCTAGAGTGCTTCCCCCTCGAATGGTTTGTAAAGTGTGCTAAGACCTGGGTGGATGAACTTGAGGCCGTTTATCGTTTACCAGAGACAAAGAAAGCTGCTTTGTTACCCGTGTGTAAACCACAGATGCAGTTTGCAAAGCCTTAAAATCCTGCGAACTTTAATAATGGCTTAATTCGGGTTTCCAGGCAGAGTTGATCAAGCTGGTCAAAATGTGGTCTTCCCACTTTCCATTAATTTGTAAATAATCTCTGGCATAGCCTTCGATGGTAAACCCTAAGCGTTTGAGCAAGTTGCCACTGCGTCGGTTATGGGGCATGTAGTTTGCCATAATTCGGTGCAAATTTTGCTCTTCAAATAGATGGGCGATCGCGCTGGATGTAGCTTCATACATCAGCCCCTTGCCCTGCTCAGCTTCGGCCAGTGAGTAGCTCATCACACATGAGTGAAATACCCCGCGAAAAATTTGATGAAAATTGAGGGTGCCAATCACTGAGTCAAGCTTGTCTTGCTCAAACAAAAATAACTTAAGGGAATGACCGCTCTCAAACTCTAGCTGGTTGTGCTGGACTTGGAACTGCCAGTAAGCCTCTGTAAAAAATTCATCGGGGCGATCGGGTTCAAACGGCTGCAAAAACGCTCGATTGGTTCGATAAAATTGCGCGATCGCCCCAGCATCGCGGTAGTCAGCCATGCGCACAATCAGGCGGCGGGTGTATAAGATGGGTGAGGCAACACGCATAGTATTAGTTCCACAAAGCCTATTTGAATATGCTAGGAGAGACAGGGGAAGAATAGGAAGAAGTTCAAACTCCTGCCCAAGATAGAGATCTCTAATTGGTTTACCCTAAACTCCGCTTCAAGGTTGTTAGTCATGACTAATCAAAACCCATTTGACAATGACGATACGGTGCATCTGCAAAATTTGGTGTACTTGATTCCCATATTTGGCTTTTTTCCGGCCCTCTGGACGCTCTATTGTAAGTCGGGCACCCGTCAGCAACGCAATCTTAGCCGCTTAGCGGTGACGCTTGCTTTGGGTTGGCTAGCTGGCTATTTTCTCTTAGGGCTTGGGGCAGAGACCTCTACGAGCCTGAAGGTGCCATTGCTAATCACTAATACGATGTTGAGTTCAGGCTACTTTCTGACAAATTTGTGGTTGATGACCCGGCTCTACCAAAAGCGATCGCGGCGGTTGGCGATGGAACCGCGACTAAAGGATCCTTCAATTGATTAAGAAGTTTCATCATTTGATCGGCGATCGCGTATATTACCCATGCCTCTTTGCACCGCACTGGTTTCAGGGGCGCGAAATTGGGTAGCTGTCAGATTATAAATCCCTTAACCCCCGCCTAGCTTCGATGCTCTCGGCGTTGCAAGGGAGTGGTGAAGCTTCTCAATTTGTGTCAAAGGGGTTCGTCAGGTTTGCCATCGCTCATAGGTTGTTATGAATTTGCCTTTTATTCTTGAAGTTGGCATTGGTCTTCTTTTCATTTACTTAACTCTCAGCTTACTCGCCTCAGAGTTTCAAGAATTGCTGACAACTGTTTTGCAGTGGCGTGCAAAGCACTTACGTGAGGCGATCGAGATTTTGATTGCCGGAGAAAGCAAGCCGCCGCTCGACTCAAATGCCAGTCAGACTCAAGAAATTAGTGCTGAAATCGAGCATTCCAGATCACTCGCAACGACGCTCTACAACCATCCTCTGTTGAAATCGCTGAACCAAGAAGCGAAAGGGTTGGTTGGTCAACTCGGTCAATTTGTGAGCCGTGCAATGGGTTTAGTCAATGTTTTTGATGGTCAAAGTAGTGGGCCTTCGTACATTCCCTCGGAAACGTTTGCTGACACTTTAATTAACACCCTGCATTTGGATGAGTTGACTCAAAAGTTGAGTGAGATCAAGCTTTACCAATTCATTCATGACAAGCTGTTACCGACGATTACCGAGTTGGTTGATGACCTGCGTAATAGCAAAGGAAATGGGCGACTCCTCCAACGTGAGCTACAAATCCTAGCAACTGAGTTAGATGATGTTTACCAAGACTTTGCAGGTCGCCAACTGAGCTTGGCTGTTGCCTTTGAACGAACTGCTGCTTCGCTCAAACGATTTATCGCCGCTGCCGAAGCAACCTTGCCAGAGGCCGACCACCTCTGCCAGCGATTTCTCAAGCGTTTAGGTAGCTTTGACCGTGATATTCCTTCACTGATCGAAGAAATGATCCCCAGTGTGTCAGAAGTGATTGGTGAGTTGAAAAATTTGAGTTGGGTTGCTCAAAAGCTTCAACAGGGAGGCGACCCCCGATTGATGCTTGCTCGTATGACAGATGAAGCTCAGCGAGTTCGCTTTCAGCAGGGTTACCCCTTGTTGCAAGCAATGAATCAAGCGATCAAAAGCCCTGATCAAAAAAGTGTGAACTATGACCAGATTCTGGTGCAAACACCGCCCCATGTCTTAAGCAGCTTAGAAACGATGGCAAAACTGGTGCAAGACCGCACGCTGACCGATATTCAAGCGGGGTTGCACGAGCTACAACGAGAGATTGCGGCCTGGTACGATCGCGCGATGGATCGGGCTTCTGGCGTTTATCGGCGGAATGCGAAGGGTGTCGCGCTGATCATTGGTTTCTTGTTAGCCGTGGCGACGAATACGGACACTCTGCACGTTATTCAGCGGTTAGCAAAAGAGCCAACCTTGCGAGAAACCTATTCACAAGCAGCCACGGCTCTGGTAGAGCGAAACCCAGAAGCGATCGCCTGCTTTAATGCAACCGATAACCGGGCTGAGCAGAACAAATGCCTTAAAGAAGGGGGAATTAACGCCAGTGCGACAGATTTAAGTCAAGCCCTCGACCAGGCGACTGATTTACCGTTAGGCTGGGCCAACAATAACTGGCAAGAGCAGTGGCAGCCAAATAGACGAGGTATTTTTGCCAGTGTTTTTTACCTTGTTGTGGGCTGGGCAACGACTGGCATTGCGATCGCGATGGGTGCGCCGTTCTGGTTTGACCTGATTCAAAAAGTGGTGGGGGCACGCAATGCAGGCAACCGCCCTTCCAGCACAACCAATGGTCGGTAACCTCTTAACCGCGAGAGCGCAAAAATCGTCTACATTGAAGAAAGATGAAGGATTTGCAACACGGCTATGTCTCTTGATAATCTCCGCGACCTGTATCAGCAGGTCATTCTAGAACGCTACAAAAAGCCTCGATACCGGGGCAAGACGGATCCGGTTGACCGCTACCAAAAAGGCCATAACCCCTCGTGCGGCGACACGATCGAGTTGACAGTCCACCTCAACGAAGCGGGCGATCGCATTGAAGATGTGCGGTTTGAAGGTGAGGGCTGCGCGATCGCGATGGCATCGGCTGACTTAATGGCAGAAGCGATGCGTGGCAGAAGTGTCGAAGAAGCACTCGGTATGATCCAACGCTTCCAAAATATGATGCAGGGTAAAGATGAGTTTCCCCACGAGTTTCGCAAGTTAAATGTGATGCAAGGGGTGTCTCAGTTCCCCGTGCGGATTAAGTGCGCGACGCTGACCTGGCATACTCTAAGGGCTGCACTTGAGGCTGCTACTCCACAGCCAGCGGGTTTTGTCAGCAACGAGTAACGATTTGCCCTATGATGGCTGTCAGCAAAGTGTGACCTTTGGACTGAGGCAGGAAACTCATGCGTGAAAAATTGCTCCAATGGCTAAATTGGGCACTCATGGCAGATCTTTTCTTTGTGCTGTTTTGCTTTTTTTGGTTTGCGATCGCTGTTGTAGGCAAAGCAATCGATGTTCCGCTGGGGCTTAACCTCTGGTACTCTCTCTGGCAACCCGTTGTGCAACCTGCTTTAGGCATTTTGATGGCAGGGGCAATCTTAAGTGGGGTAGTCAGTTGGGTCAATAAACGCTTGAGTTCTCAATAAACAGGTATTTCACTTTTATGCGACCAACTCCCATTCCGCCTCAACCCGATCAAGAGTCCGTTTGGGATTATCCCCGTCCACCCCGACTCGAAGATACCTCAAAGCATATTCAAATTATTTTTAACGGTGTGGCGATCGTTGACACGAAGCGAGCCAAGCGAGTGCTAGAAACGAGCCACCCCCCGGTCTACTACATTCCCCCTGAAGATATTCGGATGGAGTATCTGGAAGCCAGCCCTCGCACAACGTTCTGCGAATGGAAAGGGCAGGGAGCTTACTACAACTTGTTTGTGGGCGATAAGCGGGTCGATCACGTTGCCTGGTATTACCCAAAGCCAACGCCCGCCTTTGCTAGTATGCAAAATTACGTTGCGTTTTACCCCCGTCCGATGGATGCGTGCCTGGTAGACGGTGAACAGGTGCAACCCCAACCGGGGGAATTCTATGGCGGTTGGATTACCAGCGACATCGTTGGGCCTTTCAAAGGTGAAGCAGGCTCTTGGGGTTGGTAAACCGCTCCTAGCCATGTTTATGACGAACAACTGAATTTCGTTTATTCCACTTAAACCAAACTGCCCCACTCCAACTTGGAGAGAGGCAGTTTAGTCGTTTTATAGGTTTATATCCTCGGCTAAGAGGCGATCGCTTCAATCGGTCGCTTCTGCTCAATCGGCACATCTGCCAACTGCATCAACAAGACCAGCAACGGCTCTGCTTGCAGTTCACGCTTAAATGCGCGGGTTAGTTCCTTCTCGATTTCGGTCTGAAGTCCGCCCCAATCCATATCAATGGCTTTACCGTCAAACGAGCGAGCAAACTCTGTCCAGCGTTCGCGCACGACTCGCTCTACAGTATCCGTCGCCTTGGATTGCAGTTCTTTTTTCTTGACGGTTGTGACAACCCCACGCAAGTGCAGTTCTGGAGCTGCAACCAGTTCACCATCCGGGGTGAGGGTGAGTGCAACGGTCACAACACCATCTTCAGCCAACTGTTGCCGCTCTTTGAGAACCTTATCGCTGACAATACCACCTTGAGATGCATCGACCAGTTCTAGCCCAGATGGAACGCGCCCTGCTTTCGAGATCGAGTTTTCAGTCAGCTCAACCACATCGCCATTGTCGATCACCACCATATTCTCAGCGGGGACGCCCATACTCTGAGCTGTTTGGCTATGTTTGACCAACATGCGATGCTCACCGTGGACGGGCAAAAAGAACTTGGGCTTAGTCAATGCCAACATCAACTTTTGGTCTTCTTGACAGCCGTGACCAGAAACGTGGATCCCTTGTTCGCGACCGTAGATAACTTTCGCCCCTAACATCATCAGCTTGTCAATCGTGTTGACAACCGCGATCGTGTTGCCAGGAATAGGATTCGCAGAAAAGACAACCGTATCTCCTTCGCGAATTTTGATTTTTGAGTGTTCGCCATTCGCAATCCGCGTCAGGGCAGACATCGGCTCACCCTGAGAACCCGTCGTCAAGATCAACACATTTTCGTCGGGCAACTTATGGATTACATTCAACGGCTGAAACAACCCATCTTCACATTTGATGTAACCAAGGTTACGGGCGTGAGCAATCACATTCAGCATCGATCGCCCTAAAACCGACACAACCCGACCGTGCTTTTTCGCCAATTCTAAGATCATGTTGACCCGATGCACCGACGATGCAAAGGTTGTTACCAGCAAGCGTCCGGAAGCTTGGCCAAAGACCCGATCTAGATTGGGGTAAACAGCCCGCTCAGAAGGCGTAAAACCAGGAAGCTCAGAGTTAGTCGAATCGCTAATTAGACAGTGCACCCCCTGTTCGCCGTACTCGGCTAGGCGTTGCAGGTCAAACCGTTCGCCATCGACCGGGGTGTGGTCAAACTTAAAGTCTCCTGTATGAATCACAACCCCAACTGGAGTACGAATGGCAACGCTAAAACTGTCAGCGATCGAATGGGTGTTGCGAATAAACTCAACCAAAAACGAATTGCCAATTCTGACAACTTCACGCGGCTGCACCATACGCAACTCGGTGCGCTTTGAAACGCCGGCTTCTGAAAGTTTGTCGCGCAGTAGGGTGAGCGCTAGCCGAGGACCGTAGATAACGGGAATATCAAACTGTTTGAGATGGTAAGAAATGCCACCAATGTGATCTTCGTGACCGTGGGTGACAATCATGCCCTTGATTTTGTGGCGGTTTTCCCGTAGATAGGTCGTGTCGGGCAACACAATGTTAACGCCATGCATCCCATCACTTGGAAAGGCTAAACCTGCATCAAGTAGCATGATTTCGTCGTTGATCTCGAATACGCAGGTATTCTTGCCAATTTCGTGTAAACCACCAAGGGGAATAATTTTGAGAGAGGGGGACGTTGTTTTTGGACTCATGTGTCTCCTATGAACAAATAAAGGTTGGGCTTTAGTCTTGTTCAGGTGTCGGTCGCCTATCACATTGGATGGGTTAGGAAATCATGGATACGGCGAACTGACCTGAAAAATATTCAATTTTCAAAAACTTGGCTTATAGCAGCGACAACTCTGCCATCACTGTCTTGAGAGTCGCCACAACAGAATCAGATGCTTCACAGAGCGGCGATCGCAATGTTCCAACCTGCCAACCTTGCAGTTGCAGGGCTGCCTTAACTGGGATCGGATTTGTCGTAACGAATAAAGCTTTGAACAAAGGTAGTAGCTCTAGATGAATTTTACTTGCTTCTAAAACATTGCCAGATGAATGAGCTTGCACCATTTGTTGAAGCTGGTTTCCAACGAGGTGGCTGGCAACGCTGACAACACCACAGCCACCAACTGATAATATTGGCAAGGTTAAAGAGTCGTCACCCGAATAAATATCGAATGTGGGTGGGGTAGACCGTCGAATCTGGCTCACCTGGTCAAGGTTACCACTTGCCTCTTTAATCGCCACAATATTTGATACTTCTGCTAGACGCACAACTGTCTCAGGTGCCAAGTTCTGGCTTGTGCGCCCTGGCACGTTATACAACATCAGCGGCATCTCAGGAGTCGCCTCTGCGATCGCCCGAAAGTGCTGATATAAGCCTTCTTGCGGTGGCTTGTTGTAATAGGGAACAACTTGTAACGAACCATCTAACCCTAGTTTAGCGGCTTTTTGAGTCGCTGCGATCGCTTCTCGTGTCGAGTTTGACCCAGTACCGGCCATAACTTTAGCCTGACCCTGTACTGCTTTTTTCACAACCTGAAATAGTTCATACTCCTCATCCCAGGTCAGGGTAGGCGATTCACCAGTGGTGCCACAAACAACCAGGGTATCTGTCCCATTTTTTGCAAGATGAATCGCCAATGCTTCGGCAACCACATAATTGACGTGCCCCTCCTGATCAAAAGGGGTCACCATTGCCGTTAATACTCGTCCAAACCTTGCCACGCGTTATCTTGCTCCTCACCTTTCTGGTTATAACCAATCATCACTGAAAATGCTCAGTATTAAAGCTGAAGCTATGCAATAGAGTTCGCTAATGGTAACGATTTAGAGGGTTTGACCCAATCATTTTGAGTCAGCAGCTCAGCAATTTGGATTGCATTTAAGGCAGCACCCTTACGAATCTGATCTCCACATAACCAGAGATCGATCGCATTCGGATGCGAAAGGTCTTGGCGGATCCGACCCACTAACACTTCATCTTTACCGCTGGCATCAATTGGCATAGGGAAATAGTTGGCCTGCCAATCTTCAACTAGCTTAACGCCCGGCGCCTGACTCAAAACTTCTCTGGCTTTTTCAAGCGCAAAGGGGCTGTCAAACTCCAGGTTGAGCGCTTCCGAGTGAGCACGCAGTACGGGCACCCTCACACAGGTTGCCGTAACCCGCAAATCAGGAACACCAAAGATCTTGCGTGACTCGTTCACCATTTTCAATTCTTCTTCGCAGTAACCCACATCTGTCAATGGAGAGTTGTGTGGGAACAGGTTAAAGGCTAAGGGGTAGGGGAACGCTTCTGCTACTGGAGCTTCACCATTTAAGATCGCCTGTGACTGACGTTTGACTTCTTCCATGGCGCGCGCACCTGCCCCGCTCGCTGACTGGTAGGTGGCTGCCACAATCCGACGGATGGGTTGAACCTGGTGGAGAGGGTAGATTGCAACCGCCATCAAAATCGTGGTGCAGTTGGGGTTTGCAATAATGCCCTGATGCTCAGAAGCCGCTTGAGGGTTCACTTCTGGTACAACTAATGGTACATCTGGCCGCATCCGAAAGGCACTAGAGTTGTCAATCATGACGGCCCCCGCACCTGTGATGGTTTCGGCCCAGGCTTTTGAAGTGGAACCGCCCGCCGACGCCAGTACAATATCAACTCCTTTAAAGGAGTCAGCCGTTACGGCCTCAATCACCAGAGACTCGCCTTTAAAGTCAAGTGTCTGCCCAGCAGAGCGGGGCGAAGCCAACAGTTTCAATTCGGCCAATGGAAAGTTTCGTTCGTCTAGTAGCGCAAGCAACTCAGTGCCAACCGCGCCCGTAGCGCCGAGGATGGCAACTCGATAAGTTTGGGTCAAACTACAATTCCTCCGATTTGTTTCAATGCGTAAATGCCTGCTATTAAAGAAGCGATCGCGGTTTTAGTGACAGTAAAAGCAAAAGATAAATCGTTTAAGCTCTTTTTGATAACAAATCTAAATAAATACTTTTCGATCCAGCTTGCAGCCAGAAACAGCTTTTCTCTAGGAAATGACGTTATCGTAAACCGACTTGTTGCTTTAGTTCTCAGATTTTAGCGGATTTTGTTGCCGTCATCGTCAGATCCTTGAAGAAGAATCCTTATACTTGTTGCCCTGATTGAATTACAAGCAATTTAAAGCTTTTATTTTGCTTGCCAAATCTTAAGTTCAGAAAAAACCAGCGGCAGAGCCGAGGCATGATCAGTTAACATTGCATATTGCAGCGATCGCGCAAAATAGCGATCGCTCACTAATTTTTGTCCATCTTCGAGCGGTTGTCACCCACATAACAATGAAAGTCACGCAGGAAAAGCTCCCCGCAAGTCAAATTGGTTTAGAGATTGAGATCCCGGCAGAAACTGCCCAGAAAGCTTATGAGCAGACAATTCAGAAGTTCATGCGGCAGGCTAACATTCCTGGGTTTCGCAAAGGTAAAGTGCCTCGACAGGTGATCATGCAGCGGTTTGGTGCATCAGGCATTAAGGCGGCAACCCTAGAAGACTTAATTGATGACACGCTGCAAGCCGCAATTAAGCAAGAAGAAATCAAGGCGATCGGAAATTTTCAGTTGCGGACTTCCTTTGAAGAGTTAATCCAAAAGTTTGAGCCGGGTTCTGCCCTCACTTTCTCGGCGGCTGTGGATGTGCAACCCGACGTGACGCTCAAGCAATATAAAGGGTTAAGTATTCAAGCTGAAGAGGTGAAATATAAGCCTGAGCGCGTTGATGAGACGATCGAAAGTAGCCGCGAGCGGGTTGCAACGCTGGTTCCTGTCGAAAATCGCTCGGCTCAGAAGAAAGATTTAGCGGTAATCGACTTTAAAGGTGTCGTGCCAAGTGACGAAGAAGGCGGGGAACCCGTTGAGTTCCCTGGCAACTCGGCTGAAGATTTTCAGCTTGAGTTAGAAGAAGGCCGATTTGTTGAAGGCTTTGTAGATGGCATTATCGGGATGAATCCCGGTGAAACCAAGGAAGTGAATGCGACTTTCCCGGCAAGTTATCCGCTTGAGTTGGTGGCTGGCAAAGTCGCAACTTTTACCGTGACGCTCAAAGAGCTAAAAGAAAAAGAGTTGCCCGAACTCGACGATGATTTAGCGCAAGAAATCAGCGAGTTTGAGACAATGGCAGAGCTGCGAGAATCACTCGAAAAGCGCTTTAGCAAAGAAGCGGAAGATCAAACCAATGCCAACAAGGAAGAAGCTATTCTAGATGCCTTGCTGGAACAGGTCGAAGCGGATCTACCTGAAACGTTGATCGAGCGCGAAGCCAACTACATGCTGAATCAGACGGCGATGGAGTTGCAAAATCGTGGTATTGACCTGCGCCAAATCTTCACGCAAGAGTCGATTCCTAAATTCCGTGAAGAGGTGCGCCCTGACGCGATCGCTCGGATTAAGCGCACGTTAGCCCTGGGCGAAGTCGCTAAGAAGGAGTCACTCGAAGTCTCTGCTGAGGAAGTGAACGCCAAAATTAAAGAGATTTTGACAGGTTTACAAGATGCTTCCTCGATCGATCAAGACCGTCTACGAGAAGTTGTTTCTGAAGATTTGTTGCGTGAAAAGATTGTTGATTGGTTGTTGAGTAACGCGACGGTTGAACTCGTACCCGAAGGGACGCTGCAAAAAGCAGAAGAGGTCGCAGAGCCCGCCGCAGATGAGGCGATTGAAGTGACCGCTGAGTCCGTTGAAACCCCTGTGGTTGAACCAGAAGCCGATGTGAAACCTGTTGCTGATGCCACTGAAGAGGCTGAGGCCGAGAAAGGTGAAACTAAGCCAGCGAAAAAATCTAAGAAGTCGAAAAAAGAGGCAAAGTCAGAGAGTTCTGAATCAACTGAGGAATAAATTAAAAAAAACGCCGAAGGATTCGTGCTCAACTTGAAAGCAGCGATTAAAATAGCGTTGCACTCCTCCATAGAGTCTCAAATTTATTGAGGCATAATAGTAGGAAGGGCGATCTCCTTCGTTGTGTGATTCTCCCGACTGTTATTTCGCTAATTGCAACTATTCGGACCCTATGTTTGTTGAATCGCGCTCACTCAACCACGCTATTACCAGTTCAACTGGTTTCGAGCTTTCATCGGCTACCCCCAACGCCATGATTCCAATGGTTGTTGAGCAGTCGGGTCGGGGCGAACGTGCCTTCGACATTTATTCACGGCTCCTTCGTGAGCGGATCGTCTTTTTAGGTACTCAAGTTACCGACGAAGTTGCAGATTCGATCGTGGCTCAGCTTCTTTTCCTCGAAGCAGAAGATCCTGAGAAAGATATTCAGCTTTACATTAATTCACCTGGTGGTTCTGTTACGGCTGGTATGGCAATGTATGACACCATCCAACAAGTTCGTTGTGATGTTGTGACGATTTGTTTTGGTCTGGCTGCTAGTATGGGGGCATTCCTGCTAGCGGCAGGTGCCCATGGCAAGCGCATGTCCTTGCCAAATTCTCGGATTATGATTCACCAGCCTCTCGGAGGTGCTCAAGGTCAAGCTGTTGACATTGAGATCCAAGCCAGAGAAATTCTTTACCATAAGCGTAAGCTGAATGAGCTTTTGGCTTTCCACACTAAGCAACCCCTAGAACGTATCGAAGCTGATACTGAGCGTGACTTCTTTATGTCCGCTCAAGAAGCTAAAGACTATGGTTTGATTGACCAGGTCATTACTCGACAGAATCTTCCTAAAACTGGAGAGCCTGTCGCCGCAGTCTAGTGAACGAGGCAGAGGCATTTATGTCTAAGTACGACTCCCATCTCAAATGTTCCTTTTGTGGTAAGTCCCAAGAGCAAGTTCGCAAGCTCATAGCGGGACCGGGAGTCTACATTTGTGATGAATGTGTTGATTTATGTAACGAGATTTTGGACGAGGAGTTGTTTGACTCCAGTGCAACAGCTCCTCAACCTGTCCCTCGACGTGAGCAGCCACCCGAAAAGCGCAAAACGCGATCGGTTAATATTTCGCTTAATCAAATTCCCAAACCACGGGAAATCAAAAAGTATCTAGACGAGCACGTGATTGGGCAAGACGAAGCGAAGAAAATTCTTTCGGTTGCTGTCTATAACCACTACAAACGGCTGAGTTTTACTCAATCAAAAGGTGCTGGCAAAGTTCCCCCCGAAGATAACGTTGAGCTACAAAAGTCAAACATCCTTCTAATTGGGCCAACGGGTTGCGGTAAGACTCTACTGGCGCAAACATTAGCCGAAATTCTAGATGTTCCTTTTGCTGTTGCTGACGCTACAACTCTGACTGAAGCGGGTTACGTCGGCGAAGATGTCGAGAACATTTTGCTACGGCTATTACAGGTTGCTGACTTAGATGTAGAAGAAGCGCAACGCGGCATTATCTACATTGATGAAATCGATAAAATTGCTCGCAAGAGTGAGAATCCTTCGATTACGCGCGATGTCTCTGGTGAAGGGGTTCAGCAGGCACTCCTGAAAATGTTGGAAGGTACAGTGGCGAACGTTCCCCCGCAGGGAGGACGCAAGCACCCCTACCAAGACTGCATTCAGATTGATACCAGCAATATTCTCTTTATCTGCGGTGGTGCCTTTGTTGGATTAGAGAAGCAGATTGAACAGCGGATTGGCAAGAAATCGATTGGCTTTATTCAGCCTGGTGACAACAACTCTAAAGAGAAACGTGCTGCCGATGTGCTGAAGCATTTAGAGCCAGATGATTTAGTCAAGTTTGGTATGATTCCTGAGTTTATCGGGCGCGTACCGGTGATGGCTGTTGTCGATCCGCTTGATGAAGAAGCTCTGACTGCTATCTTGACCGAGCCTAAGAGTGCGCTGGTCAAGCAGTATCAGAAGCTTATGAAGATGGATAATGTGCTGCTTGAGTTTCGTCAGGATGCAATTCGAGCGATCGCTCAAGAAGCCTATCGTCGTAAGACCGGGGCACGCGCTCTGCGCAGCATTGTTGAAGAGTTGATGTTGGATGTGATGTATGAGTTGCCTTCTCGTAAGGATGTGACTCGCTGTGTGATCACCCGTGACATGGTTGAGAAGCGTTCAACTGCTGAGTTGCTATTGCATCCCTCTTCAATTCCCAAGCCTGAATCTGCTTAATTTAGTTTGAAAGATTTTTAGAACCCTGGAATCGTTGTGATTTCAGGGTTTTCTGTTTAAGGATTTGCCTTTGAGGCTCTAAGCACCCATACCAGAATATTGGCGCAGTCCTCTTCGCCAGAGCCACCGATAAAGCACAAAGAAAATAACACTCCAGATCAGCATTACCAACAATCCCTTCCCAAGATCGACGGGTAGCCCGACCAACAAACTGGCAGGAAAGTAGATCAAATAAGGAAATGGAGTCCATTCGGCGATCGCCTGCACCTGTGGGGGAAATACCTCCAGTGGGGCAATCATCCCCGAAAGGAAAAGGAAAAAGAGAAAGCTAAACTGCTCCAGAGCAGTTGCACGCTCCGTCCAAAAGGCAAACATTGCCATCGTATACTGCATCAAAAAACGCAGAGAAAAGGCCAGAAACGTGACAAAGAGCGCTAACAGCAATTGTCCGGGGGCAGGTATCCAAAAAGCTTGAGGATACAAAACGAAAAACAAAGCGATCAAAAAGACAGCAAACGGCATCCGGGCAAAGCGCTCAGCGAAGTGAGACAAAAAATGGTGCCAGATAGGGTTAAGGGGTTGCAGCAACCGAAAGGAGAGTTTGCCTTCTACCACTTCTCGCTCAAACTCCCAAATCACCCACACCACCGAAAATTGCCGTACAACAAAAACGGCTAGAAAATAGCGTGAAAAATCGATCTCTGACAGAGCAAAGTTTCCACTCTGGGATGCCTGGATCCATACCCCCATTAAAATGATCGGCAGCGAACCCGACAAAACCCACAAAATTAATTCGGCACGATACTCCACCATGTAGGCGTAGTAAACCGAGACAAGAGTCCGCCCAATGCGAGCAAATCTAGCAAGCCCATGCGATCGCTCAGGCTGTGACTGTGCTTGAATTTTCTTCACGCGATCGCTCCTCCCTGAAGTACCCGCCCAATCACTTCTTCAATCGGGGGTTCGGTTACAGCTAAATCCAAGACATCCAGCTCAGCCAGCATTTTGCCAACCGTTTGCGTCAAGTTTTCTTGGCGCACTAAGAAACGAATTGATTGCCCCTCCCAAGCTTGCACCGGAGCATAGAGCTTCAACTGTTCGGGATTATAAGCGTGTGCTAACTCGACTTTGACTTCTCGGCAGGGAGCAAAGCGACCCACAAGTTGGTCAAGGCTACCGTCATAAATCAACTCGCCCTGGTGGATCACTAAGACTCTGGGGCAAAGGGCGGTAATGTCGGCCATGTAATGGCTAGTCAACAAGACCGTCGCTTGGTAGCGTTTGTTATACTCCTGCAAAAAATTACGCACGCTGACCTGGGCATTCACATCTAACCCGATTGTCGGCTCATCTAAAAACAGAATTTGCGGTTGGTGTAACAGCGCTGCCAGCAATTCAGCTTTCATCCGCTCACCTAGCGACAACTTTCGCACTGGCTGCGTTAACTTACCGTTGAGCGTCAACATTTCACTCAGTTCGCCGACTCGTTGATGAAAGGTGTGTTCGCTAATTCCATAGACAGCCGCATTGATCCGCAATGAATCCATTGCAGGTAAGTCCCAAATGAGCTGTTGTTTTTGCCCCATCACGAGTGTGATTTTTCTTAAAAAAGCGGCTTTTCGCTGAAAAGGAACGTGCCCAGCAACGTTAATCCGCCCATCTGAGGGATGAATCAACCCCGTCAGCATTTTTAGAGTGGTTGTTTTTCCGGCACCATTTGCGCCCAAAAAACCAACGACTTCACCAGGCGCAATTTGAAATGAAACATCTTTTACCGCCTTAATTTGACGGTAGTTACGCTTAAAAAAGTGTTGGAAGGTTCCCCTCAGTCCTGCTTCTTTGACCGCAACGGGATAAGTCTTGCTTAGACTTTCAACCAGAATGTCGGACATGCAAATCTCTCAATCTCAAAGTCACGGCGAATGCTGCTTTCATCCTGACATGTTTTACAAAAAATGAGAGGTTTCCGAAATGTCTCTCGGTCTATGTGTAGTCTCAGTCTCTAGCGCTATTTAGGTTTCCAACATTACCGCCTTTCACTCAGGAGCCTACTATGACTGCAACTCAGACGCCCCCAACAATTTCTCTACGAAACTATAGCGAACCTGATGACTTAGCTGCGATCGCCGCGTTGATCAACCATTGCCACATAGTTGATCAGTTTGAGACGACGGTCACAACTCATGAGTTAAAGCAGGCACTAGAGGATCCTGACACGAATCCTGAGCAAGATATTTTGTTAGCTTTTTCACCCGCAGGAGAGTTAGTTGCCTGCGGCAAAATGTGGTTTCCTCCTAAAGAAAATGAAACCGTTGGAGGGTTGGCACTCCACATTCATCCGCAGCAACGGGGGCAAAATCTTGAGATGAGCTTTTTAGCTTGGGCTGAAGAACGGACTAAAACCGTAGGCAGCGCTCGCCAAACTCAAGTAGTCAAGCTGCGTTCACCCGTTCGCAATAGTCAACGCGATCGCATGCAATTTTTGACTGCCAACGGTTTCATCCCTGAACGCTACTTTGATCGGATGGAGCGGTCTTTGCTGGATCCCATTCTTCCAGTGCAGTTACCTCCGGGCTTTTCGATTCGAAGGGTCAACCATCAGCAAGAGGCTGTGGCCTGGGTTGAAATGTTCAACCAGTCTTTCATCGATCACTGGGATTTTCACCCGTTGACCGTTGAGGAGTTTTTGCGAGATGTCAATCAACCTGACTATCAACCAGAGTTAGACCTGGTTGCCGTCGCCGAAGATGGAACGCTCGCTGCTTTTTGTGACTGTCGAATGAATCCGGGCGATCGCACAGAGCAGCATACCCCTGGTTGGATCGCAGTTTTAGGCACGCGCCGAGGTTATCGGCGGATTGGGTTGGGGCGTGCCATGTTACTTGCTGGGTTAGAAGCACTCAAAACCACAGGAGCCGATATTGCTCTTTTAGGTGTGGATAAACAAAATCCTAGTCACGCATTCCGCTTGTACGAATCGGTAGGGTTTACTATTCAAATGACCAACACAGTGTTTTGTAAATATTTATAAGCATATACTCCGCTAGCTTCATTAGGCTCTACTCGCTTTCCCAGACTTCCGTCACTTGATTGGAAAATGGTGCAGAAGCCTGCTTTTTCTATAGAGATTAGGCAGTAAAGCTTGTATCCTAAAACTTCAAAGTCAAGAATTCATGTCTTTAGCGGGATGATTAAATTCTTCTAGAATCTATACATTAGTCCAAAGTCTTATTTTGCATAAATTGCTATGCATACAGCAGTAGTCACTTTGAGAATTGTGAGAAGATGACTGCCTGACTCCAAGCAACAGTTTCACTTACCTATCTAAATTAGCTATGAGCAAAGGGTTGCAATCGCGCCAGCAACTAAATCAATTGCACGAGGAGGAAGAACTGTTGACTCCTTACGAATCAAAAGATTCGCATGCTTCAGGCGCAACCTCGAAGATTGAAAAAATTGTACCTAAAAAAGAACCTCACCTTTCTGGGTGGGAATTTAAGATTGTTAGAGCCAACAAAAATCTATTTCGTGATCCAGCTATCTTTCGTCGTCTTTGCGAAGAAGAAGCTCAAGCAGGCTGGATTTTGCTGGAAAAATTTGATGACTGCCGAGTTCGCTTTAAAAGACCCGCCGCTGTACGAGAGATGCTCAACCCAGAGCTACTAACGTTTGACCCTTACCGAACTCATTATGGGGCTTCTAATCAATCTGCCAAGTTTTGGGTGCCAGTTGCATTTTTAATTGCCACATTGTTGCCTGCTTACTTAGCCTACACCTTGGTGGTAAATACGCTCCAAGCATCTCGCTCAAATACCCCAGTTTCGTCGCCTAGCCCAAATACTGTTGCACCAGCAAATTCGCTAGACTTACGCACTCTACCCGATCTCAATAAACGCCGTCTTAGCCCTGACAAACAAGCTTCACCTACTCCAGTAACGAGCGATCGCGACAGCTACTAAAGAAGTAAGAAATGGGCGAACCAGAGAGCTAAAATCAAAAAGTCAAACTATTTATAAGATACGAGTGGGCTATGGGTGAGTCAAAGCGGCGTAAAGAAGCACTAGGAGAAAAGTACGGTCAGGAAAAACCAATCCTGCCAGGTATCCCAATTACCAAGCGACAGTCAGAGCAATTTGTGAAGTGGACAACCCGTGGTGCATGGGGAGGGATTGTCTTACTGGTAGCTGTTTGGTTAACAATCCGGTTTGTCGGTCCTGCTTTTGGTTGGTGGCAGGTTCAGTAAAAAAAAGCCCTTCTCAGAAGGGCTTGAATCAAACGGATAATCACATCAACTCAGGTTTTGCAGGGGCTAACTGACGTAACTCGCGCAGCTCACTTTCCAAGTGGTCAATTCGCTGCAAGAGTTGTCGGTTTGTTTCGATTAGCTCGTGGGTTTGAGCATTAAAGTGGGGGTTGTTTTCCCACCAGTTGATGCCGATCTCGCGAGCTTTATCGACTGAAGAAATAAGCAGGCGAATCCGAATATTCAGTAGCTCGGTGTTTGCGACTGAAACAGAGATGTCTCCTGCAATCACGATTCCTTTGTCTAGGACGCGCTCTAAGACATCGGCCAGGGTAGACCCTTGAGTGCCAGTGCGTATAGCACGATCGCTATCGCGTGAAGCAAGTGCTGCGGTACTCATGAGGCAATCTCCCGGGCATAATACATGCGATCGCGTTGCTCAACCAGTCCCTCTTTTAGCAAAAGTCGGAGTGAGTCAACAGTTTGGAATCGATCTAAGTTCAACGTTTGTTCAATGTCTACGAGTCGTGCCCCAGTTGCCTGCTTCAAATAGCTCAAAACAATTTCGGTACAGGGTTGAACGGTTTCAAGTGGGGCTTCTGGTGACACGGCTTCCGGCTCAGAAGTTTCTTGAACGGGTTCAGGAGTCGCTTCAACAACTTCCATCACTTCTGCTTGAGCAACAATTGTTTCTGGTAATTCACCTGGCTCAGATTCGACTTCAACAGTTTCTTCCAAAACGTGGTTGAGTGGCTCTGACTGCCCTAAACCTAGCCCAATCGAGCTATTTAATAATTCCCACAATGTTGTTGTTGCTTCTTTAAGTGAAGTGGCTGCACGCGATAGCAGAATATCGCAACAGACATCGCGAAACTCATCATTACCAGGATTCACTATAATCTCGTGGTCATGGCAAATTTTGGCAATCATCAGACAAGAGCGTAGACCTGACACCTTATCACTCTTAGTCCGCGTCCGAAATTCCTTCACTAGCCGCACAATTAACAATGCACTAGCACGATCGATTTCGGTCTTTTGCACCAAAATTTCTTGCTGCGTCAACTCATCTGGCTCAGGAATATTAATGGTGATCAGACGATCTAACAATGCATCTTGAGTATCATGCACCCCAACGTATTCTTCAGGATTAGAAGTGAAAATTGCCCGAAATTGAGGATTAACTCGGATATATTCACTTCGGTTGTTGCTGGGTGGCAACACTAGAAGTTTTTCTTCTAGAGCTGAGAGCAACACGTTATTCACTTCAGGCCGCGATCGGTTGAACTCGTCGTATACCAGCGTAAACCCTTCTCGGCAGGCCAAGGTCAAGCGAGAATCAACCCAGTTTTGCCGCAATTCGTCCTCAACCTTAACAACGCTGTGGATAAAGTTGTCTACAACTTTTTTACGCGTATAACCAGATTGATTACCAATCAAGTCCGATGTTTTGAACTCATCGTCACCGTATACTAGCATGATCGGGCGGGCTAGCAAATCAGCCAGATGCAGGGCCAGTGTCGTTTTGCCGGTGCCTGCAGGTCCACGTAGGTGAACCGAATACCCCGAATGCAAATAGCGGAGGGCACGGGTGATGATTCGCTCAACTGCTGGTGTGCTAACGAATCGGCGGGGGCTAGCTCGAAGAACGGTAGTCACGGTGATTCCTCAGTAATGTGGGTTAAAGATAAGGGGCTGATGCCTACTACAGATGGGCCGGTTCTTGGGTCAGATAGACGCGATCGCGCTGGGTAATCAAACCTTTTTTGATCAGCGATCGCAGCGCATCAACCGCTTGAAAACGATTGATCTCTAGAGCCGATTCAATCTCAGTTAGGCGAGCACCGTTTACAGCATGGATGTGGTTATAAACCTCTTTCTCAAAAGCCACAGCATCTTGTTCCGGAGCTGGTACAACAACGAGTGATTGCCCGCGTTGAAAGGCTCCAACAGGTGGAGCAAGCACAGGTAACTTTTTAGGTGGTACGGCAGTTTTCGCGGAAGCAGGTTTTGGAGATGGTTTTGGAGATACAGGCGCTTTCAAAACTGGTTTTATTGGTTTTACTGCGCTAGTTGTGGGCTTGCTTGACTTTGGCTTAGCAACGACTGAACTTGGTTTTGCTAGGGGAATGGCATTTCCCCACACGTTTTGCCGTAACTCCGTCCGAAATTGGCGCAGTTCCTCTCGAAAATCTGCTAGTCGCGCAAACCTTGCCTGTGTATCAGCCGCTAGTTCTGCTCGACTCTGAGCCAAGTTTTGGCGCAACGCATTTGCTTTAACCTGACGCTCAGTCTGGCTATTCGCCAAAGAAGTTTGTACCTGTGATCTTAGCCCTTCCATGAAATCAGCCAGGTCTTGCATCGTTTGTAAATGCATGGAGAGGCGGTAATCACGGCGATCGGCCAAAAACTGTTGGATTGATTCAGCGTTAGCAGCCAGCTCTAGTTGTAAATCTTGGCGCAGGTCAGCAACGCTCATGCGGAGAGATGCAACAAAATCTGCTAAATCTTGCGCAAGGGCTTCGGCATCAAGTTGACGTTGATTTGTAGCGTCTGCCAAAAAAGCCTGTGTCTCGATTTGCAGAGATAGTTTAAATTCGTGCAGTTTAGCTTGAAATGCCTGAGCATCGATTCGCCGTGTGATGTCTTGCTGATTTAACATCTCACGAAAGAGGCTCAAGTCATCGCGCAGTTGAGCCGCGATCGCCAATCGGTTTTGTTGTGCTGTTGTAAGAAGCTGAGATACAGCGGCTTGTCGTTGTTGCCGCGACTGCTGCCAGGAATGGTAAAGAGGCATCTGTGGAACTCCTTCCTAACAAAGAATAGGTGAGGAATTGAAGTAAAAAGGAAGGAACGAAGAATTGAAAAATCAAATAGTAATTTGAGAAACAGGTTCTCTTATAGTTTCAATTCTGTTGTCCAGGTGGTATGAAGCTTGTTTTTAGAGTTAAAAAAACTGGGGTAGCAGATGGTGAACTAGAAAGTTAATAAGTTCAAATTCAAATTGAAGAAAGAGGTCGCAAACTTCAACTTTAGGTTTGATTTTGTATCTTTAACTCCAGCATCTACTCCCCAGTGAGAGAAGTAATTAAGCAGCAGGTACAGCAGCTTGAGCAGTTAAACCAACTGCTTCGGCATACTTGAGGTAAGTCTCAACTGATGCAATCACAATCCGAGCTTCAACAGCCAACAATTCAATACCCACGAGCGAAACTCGAACCCAAGCATCTACAACGATGCCTTTGTCTAAAATGCGATCAACAACTTCAGCCAAGCTAGAGGAGGAGTTTACTTTTTCAACTGCCATTGTTCTATTCCCTTTGTAGATAGTAGGAACCTGGTGCCGTCCCTCGATTGAATCTGTAGGGGTTGGCTTCCAATCAATAGAATAGGCATCCCCCAGGAATAAGAACCCGTCGCAAACACGGAAAGTTTTTAGATTGTACGCAAAATATCCAGCAATATCACTGATATTAGAATTGATTCTTATGGGAATTGACGTACACACGTATGAATCTATCGGGATTCACATAACTTTACATTCCATAGTCTTTGCAAGTTGTCGTTCTACATTGAAGTTGGATGATATTTGTTTTGCGATTGTATTCAAATACGGTGTATCAATTCAGATTGACAGGTTATGCCTAGAAGGTACTTTGAAATTGTACGGGAGTTCGATTGGTCACGCACTTTCATCGTTTGAAAAAACAAGCTTCCAAACCAGCTCTCAGAGCTTTACTTCTGATTCCCTTTGTGACACTTATTTCTGGGGCAGTTGGGCTAACTGGGTATCTTTCATTTCGTAACGGACAAGAAAGTGTCAATGCTGTCGCTTCAACTTTGCGCAATGAAATTAACGCTCGAATTCGAGAACGGCTCTACACTTATCTCGAAACACCTCATGCGATCAACCGCATCAATACAAATGCAGTTCGCTATGGTACGTTAAATTTAGACGACGCAAACGCAACAGCGAGCCATCTCTGGCAGCAGATTCAAGCTTTTGAGCTGATGAGTTTGATTTATGTTGGTCGCGCCAATGGGGAGTATCTAGGTGCATCTCGTGACGGGCAGCGAATCACCGTTGATTTAGTCAGCACTAAAACAGATGGTTATTACTACGCCTACCTCCCAGACAAGCGGGGCTTTCCGGCGCAACTTGTTATATCAAATCCGCTTGAACGTACATAATAAGAGTAGCGGGTTTGGAAAAAGTAATGCCACGACGGATTCAAATTGCCCCTCACTTAAGCCTGGAGGAATTGGAACAGCGCTATCGCCAAGCGAAAGC
>Ga0209172_10001609_pt1 | contig 46085 bp, 44 predicted proteins | sample LarsenN4metaG_FD_184113 | JGI IMG/M metagenome (GOLD analysis project Ga0209172, IMG submission 184113) | Hot spring sediment bacterial and archeal communities from British Columbia, Canada, to study Microbial Dark Matter (Phase II) - Larsen... ... | reverse complement strand
GATCTCGCGGAGGTGGGGTAAACAGAAATTGCCCGGCGGAGGCCGGAATGGCGGAGGAGGTCCGGAGCGCGGCGGATGTTTTCCGCCGCGCCGGGAAGGCCCGCAGGGCGGGGGTGGGAGAATGAGTGGGGGGAGGCGGCTACTCGACCTCACCCAGCGGTGTGGGACGGGCGGCCTGGGGGGTGGGCTCGACGCCGGGGTCCAGGGCGGTCATGCGCAGGAAGGAGAGCAGAGCGGAGCGGAGTTCCACCCCATCGGGGGACTCGGCCTCAATGGGGATATGGAATTTGCCGTCCTTGAAGTTGAAGTGGTAGGCAAAGCGCCCGTCCGGGGTGAGCTGGATGGGCTCGCCATCAACGCGGACTTTGGCCTGGGGGTGGGTGCCGCCGTAGATGATGAGTTCCGCGTTGACGTCCATGTGGAAGCCGCGCTCCCCGGCGGCACCAAAGGAAGCGCCGAAGGGGGAGGAGATGCTGCTGACCCACTGGCCGGAGCTGAGCTGGGAGAGGAGGTTTTTGCGCAGCATTTCGATGATCTCGCCGGAGCCCTGCTGGATGCGGCGGATGGTGACGGCGCCGAGGGCGCTGAGCAGCTCGGCGTATTTTTCGTCGTTGATGCCGGCGGGGCGGCGGACATCGAAGGGGAAGGGGAAGCCCTCGTCCTGGAGGCGGGCCAGGGTCTCGGCCAGGTCTTCACCGGGCAGGCGGTGGCCTTCGACCAATTCCAACAACTGGCGGAAGGAGAAGTGGAAGGGGATGGTGACGAAGCGGGCGTCGGTCTTCCAGGAGATGGAATCGGGAGGGGTCTCGATGGCGGGGGATTTGGCCAGGACTTCGAAACCGCCGTCCTGCCGGTAGTAGCCGATTTCGGCGTAGTAGGGGGAAGCCGGGTTGGCGTGGAGATACCAGTCATGGGACCAGGGGGAAATCTGGATTTGCTGCACGCGGGCGCCGCCGCCGTTGTAGAGCTGGAGGAAGAGCTTGCCATCGTGGGCGGCGCGCTCGCCCTCGCTGAGCTGGGCGTGGCTCAGGTCCCAGTAGGCGTAGAGCCAGTGGGGATCGCGGGCGGCGAGGAAGAATTTGCGGGTGCCGTAGATGGTGGGCAGGTCCCCCAGGTCTTCGTATTCCGGAAGCTCGAAGCGGGGGGAGGCCTCGGGATCGGGGGCGAGGTCGTTGAGTTCGATGTCGAACTTGTGGGCGGAAAGCTCCGCGGTGTCGTCGGCCAGGACGATGCGGGGGTCGTTGGCCTTGCGCGCACTGCGGGTGCGGGAGGGGGTGATGGTGCGGGGCTTGGCGGCGGCGCGGGGCTTGGCCTTGGCGAGCTTGGCGGCTTTGACCGCTTTGGCGGCGGCGCGTTCGCGGGCGGGCGAGGTGGCCTTCTTTGAGGAAGGAGCGGCTTTCTCGGCGGTTTTTTTCTTGGCCACGGCTTTGGCCTTTTTCAATGCCTTGGTTTCGGCGGCTTTTTTGGCGCCCGATTTTTCTTTTTTCTTTTTGCTGAGTGTGGCCATGACTTCCCCTGGTTGTGGCCCCTGGTTTGGCGGGGGCCGGTCCATTGCGCAGTGATGATAGCAAGACTCAAACCAACATTTGCATGAAGAATGCGAAAAAAACAGAAGGCCTGCTGAACTGAAGGCTAACCATGACCTGGGCTGATGGCCAGGGGAAAAAGAAATAAGATTTTCAGGGGAGTGGTGCAAAAAAAATCAACCGGCGGTGCAGGCCTTCAAGCCCTTTGGCTGGACGGCGCCGGGGAATCCGGGATGATTCCGGGTCTCATGTTGGCCAAACGCATCATTCCTTGCCTCGATGTCCACCAAGGCCGCGTGGTCAAAGGGGTGCAATTTGTGGATTTGATCGACGCGGGTGACCCAGTGCAATGCGCCCTGGCCTACGATGCCCAGGGGGCGGATGAACTCGTCTTTCTGGATATCACGGCCTCGCATGAGGGCCGGGCGACGATGCGGGACGTAGTCCGGCGGACGGCGGAGCAGGTCTTTATGCCGCTGACCGTGGGAGGCGGCATCCGCGAGGTGGCGGACATCCGTGCGATGTTGGAGTCCGGGGCGGACAAGGTCTCGGTCAATTCCGCCGCGGTGGCCCGCCCGGAATTGATCGCCGAGGGGGCGGCGGCGTTCGGTGCCCAGTGCATCGTGCTGGCGATCGATGCCCGGCGCACCGGTCCGGGGCGCTGGGAGGTGGTCACCCACGGGGGGCGGCGTCCGGCCGGGATGGATGCGGTGGAATGGGCCCGCCGCGGCCAGGAACTGGGAGCAGGGGAAATTTTGCTCACCAGCATGGATGCCGATGGCACCAAGGCAGGCTATGACTTGGAATTGACCCGGACCGTGGCCGATGCGCTGAGCGTGCCCGTCATTGCCAGCGGCGGGGCCGGGAGGGCCGAGGATTTTGCGGAAGTGCTGACCAGCGGGCGGGCCGATGCCGCGCTGGCGGCCAGCCTTTTCCACTTTGGGGAATTGACCATCGCCCAGGTCAAGGACGCTTGCGCCGCCCGCGGCGTGCCGGTGCGCCGGGCTTGAGGCGCGGTTTGGGATTGGGGTCAAAAACGGGTTGGACAGGCAGCGCCCCGGAGAGGAATATCGACCTTTCAGCCTTCCAAGGTGCGCATGATCTTCCCAACGCGCGAAATTTTCATCGAGCTGTCCCACCAGGGCAACCTCATCCCCGTCTATAAAGAACTGGTCGCGGATGTGGAGACCCCCGTCTCCGCCTACGCCAAGCTGGACACCGGCCCGCACACGTTCCTGCTGGAGTCCGCTGAAAAAGGCGAGCGCTTCGGGCGCTACAGTTTCGTCGGCGCCGATCCCCGTGTCATCTTCACCGCGCGCGGGCGCTCGGTCCGGATCGAGGACCACGGCAAAGTCCGCGAGTTCGAGGCCGAAGGCGACCCGCTCGCCATCCTGGAACAAACGATGGCGCGCTACCGGCCGATCGCCTTCAGCGAGCTGCCCATCTTCTACGGCGGCGCGGTCGGCTTCCTGGCTTATGAGATGGTGCGTTTCTTTGAGCCCAAAGTGCCGAAGGCCCGCATCGATGACCTGGGCCTGCCGGATGCTTATTTCATCGTCGCCGACAGCCTGCTGATTTTCGACCACCTCCAGCGCAAGATGAAAGTGCTGGTCAACGCTTTTGTCGAGGGGGATGCCGGGGCCGCTTACGATGCCGCGGTGGCCCGCATCGCCCAAATCGAAGCCGCCCTGCAGCAGCCCGCCAGCCTGCCGCCTTTCGAACCCGTGGCCGACCCTGTCAAGGCCGAGCCGGAAGTGAACATGACCCGGGACGCCTACGTGCGGATGACCGAAGCCATGCAGGAATACATCCGCGCCGGCGACATCTTCCAGGTCGTCCCCTCCCAGCGTTTCAGTGTTCCTTTCTCGGGCAGTGCCCTTTCGCTTTACCGCGCCCTGCGCTTCGTCAATCCCTCCCCTTACATGTTCTGCATCAAATTCGGGGACATCGCCCTCGTCGGCTCCTCCCCGGAGACCCATGTGCGCTGTGAGAACGGCCTGGCGGAAATCCACCCCATCGCCGGCACCCGCCCGCGCAAAACCCGTCCGGAGGATGATGAGGCCATGGAGCGCGAGCTGCTGGCCGATCCCAAGGAACGCGCTGAGCATGTCATGCTGGTGGACCTGGCCCGCAACGACCTTGGACGGGTCTGCGAGTTCGACTCGGTCAAAGTCACCGATTTCATGACCGTGGAACGCTACTCCCACGTCATGCACATCGTTTCCCACGTCATCGGCCAGTTGAAGCCGGGCACCAGCGTCTATGATGTGATCCGCGCCACTTTCCCTGCCGGCACCGTCAGCGGCTCCCCCAAAGTCCGCGCCATGCAGATCATCGCCGAGCAAGAGCCCACCTGCCGCGGCATCTACTCCGGTGTCGTCGGCTACTTCGGGTTTTCCGGCAATCTGGATTCCTGCATTGCCATCCGCACCATGCTTCTCAAGGAGGGCAGAGCCCACATCCAGGCCGGCGGTGGCCTCGTGGCGGACTCCACCGCACTCGGCGAATACAATGAGAGCGTCAGCAAAGCCCAGGCCGCCATGAAAGCCGTCGCCCTCGCCAAAACCCTCTGATCCACCGCGGCGGCATTTCCACATTCCGCATTTGCCATTCCCGGCTATCCTTAAATCATGCTCCTGGTCATCGACAACTACGACTCCTTCACTTACAACCTCGTCCAGTATTTTGGCGAGTTGAAGGCCGATCCCGTCGTTTACCGCAACGACCAGGTCACCCTCGAAGACATCCGGCGGATGAAGCCCACCCGCATCGTCATCTCGCCCGGCCCCGGCACCCCGGAGCAGAGCGGCATTTCCAACGAAGTCATCCGCCAGTTCGGGCCCAGCACCCCGCTCCTCGGCGTCTGCCTGGGCCACCAGTGCATCGGCCACGTCCACGGAGCCTCCATTGTCCGTGCCGCCCGCCTCATGCATGGCAAAACTTCGCCCATTGAGCATGACAACCGCGGCGTCTTTGCCGGCCTGCCCCAGCCTTTTGAGGCCACCCGCTACCACTCCCTCTTGGTCGATCCCCCGACCGTCCCGGACGAATTGGTGGTGACGGCCCGCACCGCCGAGGGCGAGATCATGGGCCTGCGCCACCGCAGCCATCCGGTCCACGGGGTGCAATTCCACCCTGAGTCCATCCTCACCCGCGAGGGCAAGTCCCTCCTGAAAAACTTTCTCGAATTGTGAGCCTGCTCCTCCCTTGGCTGGGGCGTCCCGCCCTGCAGCCTTTGCTGAATTTTCTTCTCCTGCTGGCCGCTGTCCTGCCCCTGCACGCCCAGGACCAGGCCGATCCTGCCGCGGCCGACACGCCCAAGGAAACCTTCCAGGGCGAAAAAATCTTCCTCCGCGACTTCGGGGGGGATGAGGTCGCCTACCTGGCCATCCCCCAGACAGCCCCGTCGATTGGCGTGGTCATCGCCCCGGACGGCCAGGGCCTGGGCCCGGGGGTCAAGCGCTTCAGCGACGCCCTGGCCGCCGCCGGCTATCTTGCCCTGGCCGTGGACCTCACCAACGGGCGCATTGCGTCCACTCCGGAAGAAGCCGCCGCCCTCCAGGCCGCCATCGATCCCGCGGTGGCCGCCAAAGCGCTGGAGGCCGGCCTCCTGTTCTACGAAAAAAGCCCCCGCTTCCGCATGGACCGTGTGGCCCTCATTGCCTTCGGCGCCAGCGAGGCCGCCGCCCTGCAGCTGGCCCGGAGCAAAAAGGGCCGCGCAGTCGGCGCGGTCAGCCTGATCGACCCTGCTTCTCCCGGCACCGAAGAGGGCCTCCGCGCCCGCCTCCAACGCCTCCACAGCAGCGCACCGGGCCGCGATTGGCCCGCCCATATCCCCGCCCTCACCGCTTTTTGGTCCTCCGAAGAAACGCGGAAAACGTGGTTCGAACGCCTGGTCGAATAGCGTTTTGAGGGGGGAGGGGTAAAGACCCTATACCGCAAAAAACCAGACCCAGGCAGCGTGCCCCCATGACCACGCGCACTCTTCGAATGGGGGCTGCCGGCTGCCTGGCCGCTGCCGCCCTGGCCCTTGCTCCCTCCCCTTCCCAAGCCTCCGTCCTGCTGGCCGGCTGGAATCCGGGCACCACCTCCAGCATGAGCTTCCCCGATGCGGCGGATGCGGTTTACACAGCCCTCGTCAGCTCGGCCAGCCAGACCCCGGTGCTTTTGACCGCCAATTCCGACGGGCGCAACGTCTGGGGCCACGCCAACGGCTCCTCCACCCTGGATGCCGGCACCGCACCCTATCTTTCCTACACCGTCCAATTCCAGTCCGGCAAAACCGTCGAACTCCAGAAATTCTTCGTCGGGGGCTATGCCCAGCTCGATGCCCAGACCACCGCCATCCTCCGCAGCAGCCAGGACGGTTTCACCGCCGACCTGGACACCTTGAGCAACTCCAGCAGTTACACCAACAACGTGGCCGACCTTTCCGCGCTTTCCCCGGTCAGCGGCACCATCGAGTTCCGCATCTACTTCTTCAACGCCAGCGCGATCTACGCCGCCAATCCCCAATACGCCAACATGTTCATGGTCAATTCCAACTCCGGCCGCGGCGGCGATCCTTACGATTCCCTCCAGGGTTCCAGCAACATCGGACTCATCGGCTTCGAGACCACCGCCATCCCCGAGCCCGGCACCTGGACCCTCCTCGGCCTCGGCGTGCTGGCCCTGGTGGCCCTCCGCCAGGCGGACCAGCGGAAGCGCTGACACGGCCTCACTGCGGCAGGTGCACCCAGCCCCGCTGGATGGCCGCACGGGTCACTCCGGCGGCGTCATGCACGCCCAGTTTTTTCATCAGGCTGGTGCGGTGGTTGTCCACGGTGCTGGGGCTCAGGCCCATTTCCTCCGCAATCTGCTTGGTCGAGCGGCTCAGTGCGATGCGCACCGCCACCTCCTGCTCGCGTTCCGTGACCAGCTGGTCGCGCAGGGTCTCCGCGGCCAGCAGCTCCCGTCCGCCGGCATACCGCTTGCCGGAAAAAAGCAGCACATCCACCGCGTGCATCAGCCGCTCCAGCGGCTCGCCTTTGTGGACGTGGCCGGCGGCCCCAGCCTGGATCAGGCGGGCTCCCGTTTCGGCATCGATGCTCCCGGAATAGACCAGCACCACCGCCTCCGGCCAGGCCCGGCACACGCGCTGCAGCAACAGCATGCCATCTCCGTCCGGCAGGCTGATGTCCAGCACCACCAGCTGGCAGGCCGGACCCGCCAGCCGCTGCTGTGCCGCTAAAAAGCCGGAGGCCTCCTCCACCTTGCCCATCCGCCGGTCCCGCCGCAACAGTTCGGCCAGTGAGCGCCGCACCAGCTCATGGTCATCCACCACCAGTGCCTCCGGCCCGCCGCCTCCCATGCCCAGCGCATCCTGCACCCGCTGGGTGATGCGCTGCCAGGCTTTGCGGGCGGAAGAAGGCCGGGGTTCGGACACGCCGGAAGACTAACCTTGAAGCTCCTCACCAGGCAACCCACTTTACTCCGCCTCCTCCGGACCGGCGGAGATCGGGCTGGGCGGCCGCATCTGCTCCCCAATGACACCCGCCGATTACATTCCCCCGGATTCCTGCTTGCCAATTACAGCAAAACACGTAAAAAGAATTTCATGAAGAAGCTTCTCGCTCTCGCCACCGTGCTGGTCCTGGCCGGCGTTGCCCAGGCCGACCTCAGCATGCCCAAGAAGCCCAATTTCTACGACAAAGCCGGACGTGGACTGGCCAACATCGTCCTTTCCCCGGTCCACCTGCTGGATTCCAGCTACAGCCTCCTCCAAGAGGAAGGCCCCACCGTCGCCGCCAGCAAAGGCCTGGTCCAGGGCACCAGCCGCATGTTCATGGACATGGGCCACGGCATCTACGAGGTTCTGCTCGCCCCCTTCCCGCCTTACGAATCCCTCAAATTGCCGGCCTACGATACCGCCCAGCAGAATCCCTACCCCCCTGCTGACCTGATCGACAACTGGTATTGAGCCCCGGCCTTTGCCCATCCTCTTTCAAACCCGCCCCTCACCGGGCGGGTTTTTTTTGCCCCTTGCCCACTGGCCATGACCCATTCTGAAACACTGGACCTGGAGATCACCGCGCTGGCCTTCGGCGGCGATGGCGTCGCCCGGCATGAGGGCCGCGTGGTCTTTGTGCCGTTCACCGCCCCGGGCGACCGCGTGCGCGTGCGCGTGGTCCGAAAGGAAAAAAACCTCCTCCGCGCCGCCGTGGTGGAGGTCCTCCGGCCCTCTCCCTCCCGGGAAACGCCGCCCTGCCCCTACTACGGGCGCTGCGGCGGCTGCCAATACCAGCACCTCACTTACAACTCCGAGGCCGAATGGAAAGAGCGCCACGTGCGTGAAACCCTCGTCCGCATCGGCAAAATCCCGGACCCGCCCGTAGTGCCCCTCCTCCGCTCGCCCGAGCCCTACCGCTACCGCAACCGCATCACCGTCCACCTCCGGGACGGCGCCGTGGGCTACCTGGGCGCCGATGGGAAAAGCCTGGTCGATGTCGAGACCTGCCTGCTGGCGGAAGACGAGGTCAACGACGCGCTTTGGCAGCTGCGCCGCCGTCCGCCGGCCCGCGAACGCTGGACCCTCCGCGCCGGCGCCGTGGAAGGCCATGCTTTCTATCAAGCCAACCGCTTCCTGCTCGATGCCCTCCGCCAGCGCGTGGCCGCCGCAGTGGACGCTCCCGTGCCGGTCCTGATCGAGGGCCACTGCGGCGTCGGCTTCTTCACCGAGGTCCTCGCACCGCGTTTCCAGCGCACCGTGGCCATCGAACTCAACCCCCGCGCCGCCGCCATCGCCGGGGCCAAGAGCCTCCCCGGCACCACCATCTGGCAAGGCCGTTGTGAAGACGGCTGGCGCCACGCCTGGAACACCGCCCGCGGCGAAGAAGGCGCTGTGGCCCTGGTGGACCCGCCCCGCGAGGGCCTGGGTGCCACGCTCACCGCCGAGCTGATGGAACTTCCCTTCCGCCAGCTGGTCTATCTTTCCTGCAACCCCGCCACCCTGGCCCGCGACCTGGCCCTGCTTTCCCCGCGCTGGCACCTGGAGCGGGTCGAGCCCATCGACCTCTTCCCCCGCACCGCCCATATCGAGTGCCTGGCCATCCTCCGCCCGGCGGCCTGATCCCTTTGCGCCGCCGGAGTTGCCCGGAGGCTCTGCCGTGCCATAAAGACTGGATGGAATTGATCCTGCTCGGCACGGGCACCTCCCAGGGAGTCCCCATGATCGCCTTCGATGGGCACCATTGCGACCTGGCCGATCCCCGCAACCACCGCACCCGCACCAGCGCCCATGTCATCATGGGCGGCCACCACATCCAGATCGATGCCGGGCCGGAATTCCGCGTCCAGTGCCTGGCCCAGGGCATCCGCCAGATCGACACCTTCATCCTCACCCATGGACACTCCGACCACGTCATGGGCATGGACGACCTGCGCCGGTTTTGTGACCTGCGTGGAGGAGCGGCCATGACGGTGTATTCATCGGAAGAGGGCATCGAGCGCGTGAAAACGGTTTTCCCGTATGCCATCGGCGAGCGCCCCTCGGCAAAAGGGTATGCCGCCTTTCTCACTGTGCAGATGCCGGAGGTGCTGGAACTTCCCGGTGGCCGGGTCTCTTCCTGCCGGCTGCCCCATGGGCGGATCGAGGTGCTGGGCCTGGTCTTTGAGGAAGCCGCCACCGGCAAACGGCTGGCCTACTACACGGACTGCAAAGAAGTGGGCCCGCAGGCCCGGGAACTGGCCCGCGGGGTGGATGTTCTGGTCATTGATGGACTGCGTCCGGAACCCCACCCCACCCACCTGTGCATTGCCGAGGCGGTGGCCGTGGCCCGCGACCTGGGCGCCCGCCGGACATTCCTAACCCACCTCACCCACCACGTGGACCACGCCCGCGTTTCCGCGGAGCTGCCGCCGGGCGTGGAACTGGGCTATGACGGCCTGCGGGCCGAACTCTGAATCGGGGACAGTTTACTTAAGGCCTTAAGTAAACTGTCCCCGATGTGGGAGGGGAGGGGCGCTGGACGCGCCAGGCGTGGAAGCGGCCTTCGAGCTGCGGGGGCAGGGGGACCGGTTCCAGCCAGGGGGGGATTTCTCCCCGGAGCAGCCGCGGGAAAAAGGCATCGGGTGAGGCCCCCACGGTCCAGAATTGATCGGCCCCGGGCCGGGCCTGCCAGGCAATGAAGTCCACGCCCCTTTCGTCCAGCCAGGCCTTGGCTTCCTCCGGCGTCTGCCGGGCCATGGCTTGGTGGGAATCGAGGATGCCGCGGATGTTGCGGTGATAGGGGCTGGCAATCACCCGGACCCGGGTGCGGTAAAGCCACTCCGGGCCGTCATCGAGGGGTGCCAGAACAATGGCGTTATCCCATTCCGGACGCGTGTTGACCCAGGTGGCGGCTTCCGCCAGGCGGGCAGGCGGGCGGAAAGCGCCGGGCTCAGCCGCGGGCTGGGCGGGCACGGCGGCAGACTCCGGTGGTTTTTTCAGCATCGTGGACCAGGGCGTGAAGGCCAGGAATCCGCAGGCAAAGAGCAGGGTGCCGGACGTCCGCAGCAAGACTGCGGGCAGGACCGGAAGGGATGGACCGGGCCGGCAGGCCCGGCGGAAGCGCAGGGCGGCCAGCAGCAGGGGAGCGAGCAAAAAGACCTGGGCGTAGGCGGTCCAGCGGAAGCAGGTCCAGGCCAGGATGGTGAAGGCCAGGCCCCCGGTGATCCACCACCAGGAAACCAGGCTCCGTGGAAGGGCGGCGCCGGCTTGGTGGGAGCGGAGGGCACAGGCCAGCGCCCAGCCGCCCAGCAGCGGCAGGGGAAAGAGCCAGATGAACAGCGCCATGACCGGCGGATCGGCCAGGGAGCCCAGGGGCTGGAGGTCGCCCACATGATCCAGCCAGTTGCGGCGCAGTTCCGCGGGCAGGTAGCCAAATGGTTCCTCCACCAGTGAGGGCCAGGCCCAGGCGGTCACCGCCAGGGCGGGCAGTGCGGCGGATGCGTGGAGCAGAAGGCGTCCCGCCCGCTCCAGCCCCAGCCGCTGCTGCACACGGAATGCGGCTTCCAGTGCCGCGCCTGCGGCCAGGGCGGCGGCGGCATGATGCAGGCCGATTTGGTCGGGCAGGCCGTGGTTCCAGCGGGAGGGCGGGTGTTCGATCAGCACGGCGGCGGCCAGCCCGGCGGCTGCGCCCCAGGCCATGTGCCGGGTGCGGTCCATGGCGGCGGTGCCGCGGAGGATGCCGCAGGCCGCCACCCCCGCCCCTGCCCAGGCGGCCACTGGCAAAAATTCCACACTTACCCAGACGCCGCAGGCCCCTGCCAGCCCGGCAAAGAATGCCTGGCCCGCCGGGAAGCGCGGCAGCATGGCCCGCCGGGCCAGCACCGCTGTGAGCACGGCGCAGAAAACCAGCAGGCTGTGGTGGTCCGGGCGCGCGGCCGCGCACATTTGCATCAGCGCCGGCTGGCACATCACCAGCAGCACGGCCAGCAATCCGTGCTCTTCACGCCGCAGCCCCAGCCCCAGGGCCAAGACCACGGCCGCCGCTGCCAGCAGCACCGGGCTGAGGGCCACCCCCCACAGCCACAACGCCCGCTCCCAGCCTGTGAAGACAGCCAGGGGCGCAGCCCCCGCAATCAACAGGACATCCAGCGGGCGGGTCCAATGCAGGCTTTCGCCATCCGGGGCATTGCTGCGCTGGATCGTGTCATCGAACCAGCCGCCCGTTTCCACCAGCTGGGCTGTCCGGACCAGCCGCATGTAGCCATCGGGATCGGAAAGCTCACCGCGGGGCGTGCCCAAGCCGGCCGCAGCCGCCAGCAGGTGAAGCCCCAGCCCCAGCAGGGCCAGAAGCAGGGCGTATTCAGGCCGGGTATTCCGGGCCGGGGAGATGCTCTGGGTCATGGGCATGGATGGGTGGCCAGGTGCGGATTCTCGGGAGGCTGCCTGCTCAGCAAGACTGCGGTGACGGTCAAGCCGCCTAACCGATTCTTTGGCGCCCAGGCTGCGTCCAGGCGCCCCATCCAGCAAAGCAGGGCATTCAAGGCCGCGCCCGCAGGCTGCAAATCCGAACGCGCAGCCTTGCGCCGGAGCTTGCGCATCACCCACGCCGGCGCCAGCAGATGGGCGAAAAGATAGTGGCTGCGCAGCACCTCACAGCCCGCGGCGCGGGCTTCCGCTTCCAGCGAGGCCAGTGTGTAGCGCCGGTAATGGCCCAGAAATTCATCATGGCCCGACCAAAGTGCTTCGAAGGCCGGCACGGTGACGAATAGCCGCCCTCCCGGCAGGACGAATTCCGATGCCTGCCGAAGCACGGCCACCGGGTCCGGACAATGCTCGATCACATCCATCAGCAGCACGGTTTCACAAGGCCGCAGGTCCTCCACGGAATTGGCAAAGCGGATAGGCCCATCCGGGGTGCGGGCTCCCTGGGGATCATAGGCCTGAATCTGGAGATGGGGAAAGGCGGCGTGAAGCAGCCGGCTGAAAACTCCATGCCCGCAGCCATAGTCCAGGCAGCTGCTCGTCTGCTGCCAGTCCAGTGAGCGGAGCAGGCAGGAAAACTTGCTTTGGTAATACCAATGGCCCAGGCAGGCGTGGGGTGGCAGGTTTTCTTTAAGATCCATGGAGGCTCTTTCTCAAGCGGATCAAATCTCCCGCCATGCGCATCCCGTCGCGCAGCAGTCCCACTTTGCTGCCCCCTTGTTCCAGCCAGTCCACCGGCTCCTCCCGGACTTGGCCGCCGCACCGGAGAATTTGGGCGATGAGTTCAACGTCGAAAGCAAAGCCGTCGATGGAAAGCAGCTTTCTGACGGACGTGTAAGCGGCTCGCCGGACCCATTTGCAGCCGCATTGGGTGTCATAGGCGGGCAGGTCCAGCAGGATGGAGGAAAAGGTGGCGAAGAGGCGGCCCATGTAGTGGCGCAGGGGGTGGCGTTCGACCCGGCGTCCCAGCAGGGCGACCCGGGCGGCGGCCAGCAGGCTGGTTTCCGGGCTTTGATGCATGATCTGGAGGAGGCGGGCGATCTCCCGGGCCGGCACTGCGCCATCGGCATCGGCAAAGGCCAGCAGTTCGACTTCCGGGTGGTTTGCGGCCACCCAGTCCCAGCCATGGCGGACGGCGTGGCCTTTGCCTCGGTTCCCGGGATAGGCCAGCCGGATGGCTGCCGGGGCGTCTTCCGCGCGGAGCGGTTCCGTGCTGCCGTCGTCCACGCTGACGATGAGCGTTCCGGGGCACTCCCGGGCCAGGGCAGCGGCGTAGGCGGGGAAGCGGGAGCGCTCGTTGAGGCAGGGCACGATGATGGCGGCGGGCATGGCGGAAGGGTGGGAGGGGCGGGGAGGCGGCCTGCATTGGTCTTGCCACGGGGGGAGGGGGCCGACAAGTTGGAAAGGTGTCCTCCCTGCCACGCCTGCTGCCGCCGGTGGGCCTCTTTCTGCTGGGGCTGCACCTGGTTTTCACCCTGTCGAGGCCCGATGGCATCGTGGCCGACCCGGGCACGGGCTGGCATGTTAAGTTAGGCGAGTGGATGGTGAGGGATGGGCGGATTCCGGCGCAGGACCCGCTTTCCTGGACGCTGCCGGGAGCGCGCTGGATCGATTACCAATGGGGGACGCATGCGGTCATGGGGGTGCTTCATGGGGGCGGGCTGCGGCTGGTGGCGGCGGTCTGGGTGCTGGGTTATGGCCTTCTCGTGCTGGGGCTTTACCGGCGCCTGCTTGAACGGGGGGTGGCGCTGCCGCTGGCCTGGCTGGCGGCCTTCGCCGCCTGGGTGGTGCTCTCGATGCATTTCCAGCTGCGCCCGCATCTGTGGACTTACCTTTTGCTGGCGGTGTTGATGGGCTGCCTGCACCGGATGCACCTGCGGGAGCGCTGGCAGGATGGTTTAGTGGCAGCGCTGCTCTTTTTGCCCTGGGCGAATCTGCACGCGGGGTTCGTGGCCGGGCTGGTGGTGTGGGGGGCGTATGGGCTGGGGGAAGTGGCGGCTTTGGGCTGGCGGGATCGGATTGCGGGGTGGCGCTTGCTGTTGCGCCATGCCGGGTGGGGGAGTTTGGCCGCGGCGCTTACCTTGGCCAATCCCTGGGGCTGGGAGCTGCATCGGCATATTCTCCGGCTGCTCGGTTCGGCCTCGCAAGAATTCTGGCATGAATACCAGCCCCCCCTGGCGGTGGGTGGGCTGAATGTGGGGGTGTTTGCCGGGCTGGCGGTGCTGCTGCTGGGTGGAGCCGCGGCCCGGGTGAAGGGAATCCGCCCCGGAGAATGGGCCTCCGCCCTGGTGCTTTTGTTTTTTGCCTTCTCGGCGGTGCGGCATGTGAACCTCTTCGTCATTGCGGCGTTGCCGGCGGCGGCCTTGTCGGCCCAGGCCTTGTTCGGGCGCTGGACCCGTTTTTCGTCCACGCGCTGGGTGGCGTGGAACCGCTCGGAATCTGCACTGCTGCTACCGGCCCTTTGGGTGGGGGGTGTGGCAGTGGCCTGGATGGTGTTCGCGCTGGGGGGCAGTTCTCCGCTGAGGGGGGATTTGCGGGGAATGCAGGTGGCGCCGGGGGCCTTGGAGGCTTTGCAGGCGGACCCGGAAGGCTTGCAGCCCTTGGTTCATCCGGAAAATCTGGGCGGGGTGATCGCGTATGAACTGGCTCCGCGCTACCGGCTTTTTGCCGATGACCGGCTGGACTACTACGGAGATGATTTTTTCATCGGGCGCTACCTGCCGCTGATGCGCGCGGAGCCGGGCTGGCGGGAGATGTTGAACGCCTGGGAGGTGCGGGGCGCGCTCCTGCCCGCCGGTTCCGGGCTGGCGCAGGCGCTGGGGGAGGCGCCGGGCTGGAGCTGTATTTGGGCGGATGACCGCCATGTGCTCTTCCGCCGGGAGATGCCGGAGGGCGGGCGGTGAGGGCCTGGGCCGGAAGGCTGCCGGGATGGGGATGGCTGCTGGCGGCGGTGGCGGCAGGCTGGGGCCTGCTGCAGCTCTGCCGCCCGCGCTTCTTTTTGACCGATGACACGTTTTCCCTTTTCTTTCCGGTCTGGGTGTCGGTGGGCCGCGCGCTGAGGGAGGGCCGGCCATTCTGGATTTGTGAGGAATTGTTCGGCGGGGGCTACAATCTGGCGGCTGATGCGCAGATGATCCCCCTCTGGCATCCGGTGATGCTGGGCTTGTCCCTGCTGGGGGATACGGTCCTGCAGTCCTGGCTGGTGGAGATGGTGGCGTTGATGAATCTCCTGCTGGCCGCGGGAGGCTTCTGGTATTTGACCGGGCGCCTCGAAGAGCAGGGGCTGGTGGGGGTCCCTGTCTGGGTGCGGGCCGGGCTGGCGCTGAGCTGGACGTTCTCGATGTATGCCCTTTTGCTGGGCAGTTCGGGCATCTGGTATCTCGCCCACGTGGCGGCTTTGCCCTGGATGGTGGGGGCGGCCCTGGATCTGCGGTCCGGAAGGTCTGCCTGGGTCATGGCCCTGGCGGTGGCTCACAGTGCAGTGGGTGGCTATCCCAGTTGTTTCGCTTACAGCATGATCTCGCTGGCGCTGCCGCTGGCGTGGAGGGCGTGGAAGCATCCCGCCGGATGGCTTGGGGGGCCGGTGCGGGGCGTGGTCTTCGGCGGAATTGGGGCGCTGCCGTTTCTTCTCCCGGCCTTGCTCGCCCTGGACGATTCGGTGCGGGGGGGGCGCATCCCGGTGGACATCGCCTCGGAGTGCCGCTTCCCGCTGCCGGTTTTGCTGGGCTCACTTTTCGCAGGCAGCCTGTCGGCCCAGCTTGGGGAAATCACGCTTTTCGGGCGCCAGGCCCATGCGTATGCGCTGGGGGTTTCGGCTGCTGCAGGGCTGGCCCTGCTGGGGCTTTTGCGTCCGCCCGGGCGCTGGAACTCATGGGATGCGGTCGTTGCGTCCGGCTGGGTCCTGGCGGCATTGCTGGTCAGCCGGCCTGACTGGCTGGGGCAGTGGATTCAGCACGTGCCTCTCCTGGGTTCACTGCGCTGGCCGCACAAAGAAATGTTCCTGGCCGTGTTCTGGCTGCATCTGCTGGCCCTGCGGGGTTCCTGGGCCACCCTTCGCCTGCAGGCTGCGGCGGCGGCTTTCGGGCTGGCCGTCTGGCTGCTGCCCCTGGCTTTGGCGGGCATGCCGAGTTTAAATGAGCACCGGGTCAGCCGGGAGTTGTATTTTTCCGGAGATGCGGCCCGGCATTGGCGCGCTCTGCTGGACCGGGAATCCGCGGTCACCGCTCCTGCCATGCACGCCGCGCATCTCGAGGACCTGGCCCGCTACCCCCAGGTCCCCTGGATTCTGCTCGGCTCTCACAATTTCCCGGCGCTTTACTCGGGCCGTTCCTGGACCGGCTATTCCGCCACCCTCCCGCACCGCCTCTTTACCCGCCAGCCTGCGATGGCCAATGTTTACGGGGTCCTGCGTGCCGAGGATGCAGCGCTCTTCCAGAGCCTCACCGGCGGCACTGTGCTCTTCTATGATCCTTCCCGCAGGCCCCCCGTCCGCAGCGATCCGGCCCCAACTTCCGATGAAGCGCGGCAAAAAATTCCCTGAAGGCGGCAAAAAATTCCCATTCCCGACCCCTTTCCACTTGTTCAATCCCGCTCTCTGTTTTCACAAGCTTCTGGATATAAATGGATTGTGATGAGCGGGCTTTGGGTTGGCACAGGCATGGCTCCTATCCCAGTATGCGCCGAAAGTCTTCACACAGTGAGCGGGGCCAGACGCTCGTCGAATATGCATTGATCGTGGCCTTTGCTTCTCTGATTGTGATCGCTTTCCTGACTTTTTTAGGGCAAGACATTATAGGATTCTTTTCGACAGTCACCAACACTCTCAGCCCGGCAGCGGGGTCTTGAAAGATTTCACGGAACCGAAAACCACCAAAAATCCGGCTCAAAAAATTTACTGTGAAAGTTCCAACCTGATCCAGTAAAACCAAACCAAACCAACCAACAAAGGAAACCAACATGATGACCAAAATCTACGCCGCTGTGGTGAGCCGCCTCACCCACCTCAAGTCCAAAAAAGGCCAGACCCTCGTGGAATACGGCCTGATCCTGGCGCTCGTCTCGATCGTCGTGATCGCCGTGCTGACCCTCCTGGGCAACCAGCTGAAGAACATCTTCAGCACGATCACCAACACCCTCGGCGCGGCCAGCTCCTGATCTGGACCGGCAATTCCGAGCCGCACGCTCTCTCGGCGTGCCTGCAAAAAGCGGCCCTTTTGGGCCGCTTTTTTTGTCGAAAGCCCGGCGAAGCGGAATCCTGTAGCGGAGCTAAATCGGGCAGTTCGCTTTCGTGTTGGGTGTCAGGGCAATCGGTGGCGTTTGGAATCCGAGGCAGGGCGCGCTGGACATCGGCAAGCGTCCAGAGCACCGGGCGCGCGGATCACACGAGTGCGGCCCTTTTCTGGAGTGCTCCGATCTTTTCGGAGCTTTGGGATGGAGCGGAGCAACGGGGAGAAAGCCAGCCTGGGCACCTCAGCCTCCATCCCCCGCGCTCCGCGCGTTCCCAAAGCTCCGAAAAGATCGGAGCACTCCAGATTTCGTCTCCCGGTTCCGGCGCCGCGGGCCATTCTTTTTCTTCTCTGCTGGGCCACTCCATGACCGCCCGTTGCCTCGGGGGTTATTGCGTTGGGGGTGCGAGCAGCGGGGAGTTTGCACCGTTTTGCAATGACACCCTGGCATGTTTCCCCGCGTCCTTGCGGTGAGCCGCAGGTAGGGTCAGTTTGACCGAGGGCGGAGATTGCGGAATGCGTCGATGTGCGCGGGCAGGTCGTAGTCCTGCCGCAGGGCCTGCCACGCTTCGCCGCGCTGTTGGATGTGGGATTCCCGCAGGGGGCCCAGTTTTCCAGAGGCGCGGGCGATGTGGGGCACGCGTGCCGGGTCCAGGCCCATCAGCCGGGCCCCGGTGGCGTCCACCGCCACGGGGTTGCGGCCCATCAGCAGCAAGCCGGAGGTCCGGGCCGCACCCATGATCGGACCGTCGCCTTCCATGCCGACGATGCCATCGACAATGCAGAAGTGGGGGCGGATGGTGGCGGTGAGGTCCAGGATCGATTCGGGAATGCCCTCGTGGTGCAGGACGTTTTTCGGCCAGCCGTAGTAGATGCCCGGCACGGTGCCGAAGAGGTTTTTCATGGATAGGGTCAGCCCGGCCCAATGGTGGGTCTTGAGCTTGGGCATGGAAACAACCCAGTCCGCGCCGAGCAGCACCCGCGGCAGCATCCAGGAGCGCAGGGAGGTGTGGCCGCCGCGGTTGGGCATGGCTTCCCCGGTTTCATAGTTCAGGTCATAAAAACGGAGCCGGTCCTCCCGGAGCACCTCGGCCAGGCCGGAGGCTTCGAGCACCAGCAGGGAGTCCCGGCGGTGGCCGGAGGCCTCTGCCACCAGCACATGGGCTGCGCCCAGGCTCAGGAAGGCCTCGGCCGCTCCCCGCACCACCAGAGGGTGGGTGTTGATGTGCCGGGCGGACGCGTCGGGTTCGACCAGGTTGGGCTTGAGCAGGATGCGCTTGCCGCGGATTTCCCCTTCCCGCACGCCCAGCTCGGCCAGGCCGCTGCGGATGATTCCGGCCAGGCCGGTTTCATAACCATTCGCCCGCGCAATGAAAACTTCGGCCCGCAGGCCGTGCTCATCCCGCTGCCGCCAGGCCAGGCCTCCGGTCAGAAGGCCGGCTCCGGCCGTGGTCGATGCCAGCAGGAACCGCCGCCGGTTCCAGAAGCGGACGGGAGGGACGGGATTCATCGGACGCTCCCGGGTGGGTCCCAGGGCAGTGGCTGCCCCAGGGCGGATGCGGTTCCCAGCAGCAGGACGGCGAGCCATTCCAGAGGATAGGGGGCGAATTCCGGCTCGCGCGCCGCCGCCGCGCGCAGGCTTTCTAGCAGGGCCTGGGGGGGGAGCTGGCGGCGGAGCGCGATGGCCGCCCAGCCGATGGATAGGGGGGCCGGGTCGCGGCCGGTTTCCCGGATAAGGTAGCGGCGGCTGGCTTCCAGCCCTTCGGCGCCTCCGGTGGCTTCCAAGGCGGCCAGGGCCAGGGCGGTGCTTTCCGGAGTGGGCCGGAGCACGGTGCCCAGCGTCCGGGTGTTGCCGTAATTCCAGCCGCCCTCTGGCAATTGGCGGTTCAGCAGCAGCGCCCGGCCCTCATCCAGCCGTTTTTTCACCTCGGGGGCGGGCGCGGAGCCGCTCAGGGCCAGCATGGCCTGGCTGGTCGGCTCCACCCAGGAGTGGGTGGCGGAAATCCAGCTCCAGCCCCGCAGCATCCCGTCATGGCCGATGATCTCCGGCGCTGTGGGGATTTGGCGGCCATGGCTCTCCGTGAGAAAAGCGCTGCCGCGGCGGCAGGCCGCGGCAAAATCCCCATTCAAGCTCCAAAGCATCACCGCGATCGGAGTCACCCAGCCCAGCTGGTAGCGCTGGCCCGGACGCTGCTCGGGACGCGGCCCCGCCTCTTGCAACCAAACCGAGCCATCGGCGCCTTGATGCCGCTCCAGCCAGGCGGAAGCCTCCGGCTGGGGGAATCCCGCCGTCTGCAGCGCCAGGCCGGCCCAGGCTGTGGTGTCGCTGCGTGCCGGAAAACCGGCGGATGGAGCGTATCCCCCATCCTCCGTCCGTTGCCTGCGGAGCTTTTCCGCCAATGCCCCTGCCCAGGGCGGCAATGGGGCCTGGATGGCGCGGGGCATCCCCCACTTTCCAACATCCTTGCCCGTCACGCAAGCCGTTTGCTGCCATCGAGTTCTACAAGAAATGCGCCGGTAGCAGCAAAGTGACTCGGTTGTCATCGATTTGTCACACAGCAAAACCACTCTCTTGCCGTCTTCAGGCGAAATTCCCCATCCGTTGGGGCGTCCGGAGGCACCAACCCCAAGGAGGAAAAACTACCATGAATCGTCAGATCGTTTGTTGGGCTCTGGCTCTCGCGGTCACCGGACTCGGCGCCCTGTCGCTGCAGGCCCAGGGTGACAGCGGGCCGCTGATTGAAGCCCTTGTCAAGAAAGGCGTCCTGTCCAGCCAGGAAGGCGAAGAACTCCGCACCGATATGCTCGCGGATTACAGCGCCACCGCCGGTGGCATGCTCACCTACGGCTCCAGCGCTGTCAAAGGCCTGAAGCTCTACGGCGATGCACGCCTGCGTTATCAATACGAGAACGCCCAGGACCAGACCAATACGGGCGGCGGACGCAACGAAGACCGCAGCCGCTACCGTTACCGTCTGCGCGTTGGTGCCGACTACATCTTCGCGGAAAACTGGAAAGCGGGCGTCCGCTTTGAAACCGCAGACGCCTCCGACTCCACCAACACGGACCTCGGCGGCTTCTTTGATAAAACCGGCGATGAAATCTACGTCGGCCTGGTTTATCTCCAGTATGAAACGACCACTCCCACCCTCTTCGGTTGGGAATTCGCAGATTACTATGATGCCCGCTTCGGCAAGCACATTCACCCTTACCTCATCAGCGGAGCATTCTGGGATGGCGACATCAATCCGGAAGGTTTGACCCAGCAGGTTGGCTGGAAAGGGGTCTTCACTGAGAACCTGGGCGTCACCCTGCGTGGCGGTGCCTACGTGATCGATGAGGAGAACAACAATGGCGGCGGCGGCAAAGCCGATGAAAACAACGAAGACGACTTCCTCTTCATGGGACAGGCTGAATTCGCTTACGACTTCGGCAGCAAGACCGTGTTGAAAGTCGCTCCGATGCTCCTCGCCACCACGGGTGGCGTGAGCCAGAACGCCGAGGGTGCTGGTGCTCCTAGCAATGAAAATGGTCAACCTTACTTCCATAACTTCTTTGCTCTGATGCTGCCTGCCGAACTGAAATTTAAAACCGGTGACTTCGGCCACAAAATCTACGGTACCTACGGCATCAACTTTGAAGGCGCCCAGCGCATCAACGACAATGCTGCTGCTCTTAATGCCTATGACGTTGCCGCAGACCAGAGCGGCCAAAACCAACTCTTCAATGTGGGATATGAGTTGAGCAAAGGCAAAGGCAAAGGTGCCTGGAAAATCGGTGGCGAATACCGCTACATCGAAGCCGGTTCGTGGGATGCCAATCTCTCAGATTCTGACTTCGGTAAAAACGAATTGAACCAGCAAGGTGTCGTCGCCACCGCCAGCTACGGCTTCACGGACAACATCTCCGGTGGCCTGACCTATATGAAGTCCTGGGACATCGATGAAGGCTTCGACTCCGGTGCTTCTGACAACCACACGGTTGACCTCGTCCAGGTTGACCTCATGTGGAAATTCTAATTCACCTCTCTCCTGGCAGCCCGGCCCGCTGATGGGCCGGGCTCCTGGAGAACCACCCACAACCTCACTTAAAGGAAATCACTCATGAACAAGCGCATCCTCGCTTCCCTCCTCGTTCTCGGCCTCGGCGTCTCCGCCCAGGCGGAAAAGCTGGTCATCAAAGGCTCCGATACCCTCGGCGCCAAGCTCGTTCCCATGCTGGCCGAGGCCTACAAAGCCAAAAACCCCGGCACCAGCTTTGAAATCGCTGCCGAAGGTTCCACCACCGGCGTTGCGGCCATCATCGACAATACCGCTCACATCGGCATGTCCAGCCGCCGTGCCAAATCTACCGAAGTCTCCGCTGCCGCCACCAAGGGCGTCAAAATGACTCCCACCGTCGTCACCTTCGATGGCATGGGTATCATCGTCAACGGCGGAAACCCGATCAAGTCCCTGACCAAGCGCCAGGTCGAGCAGATCTTCACCGGCGATATCACCGACTGGTCCGCAGTCGGTGCCCCTGCCGGCACGATCTCGGTCTATACCCGCAACACCGCCTCCGGCACCTACCAGGACTTCAAAGATCTGGCCATGAGCAAGCGCGATTACGGGAAATCCTCCCAAAAAATGGCGGGCAATGAGCAGATCGCCGCGGAAGTTGGCAAAAACAAGAATGGCATCGGCTACGTCGGGATCGCCTACCTCAAGGCTCCGGGCGTGAAGACCGTTCCCATTGACATGGGCGGAGGCAAGCTGGTCATGCCGACCAAGGCCACCGTGCAGAACAAATCCTACCCCTACGCCCGTCCGAACTTCTTCTACACCAATGGCGCCCCCAGCGGTGCCGCGAAGGCCTTCGTGGACTTCCTCTTCAGCCCGGAAGGCACGAAGATTGTTGAGACGGTCGGATTCATTCCTGCCAAGTAATTCCTTTCCCTGCTGCACAGCAGTGGTTTGATATTGAGGGCCCGCTGTCCCCACTGGCGGCAGCGGGCCTTCCCATCAGATCACGCCTCTTCTCCCACCCCTCTCAGCCACCCCGGTTTAAAACGTTTCGAGCTTCAAGCTTAAGGATAGAACCAAGCCGATCCCCGCAGCCAGGCTCCGCGCAGCGCTCAGGGCACATCGTCCAAAACCCACCCCACCTTCCGCTCATGAATCCCGCCACCGATATCAAGCGCATTGACCAGCGTCCGTTGAAGGACGCGCTTTTGAGCAAAAACAAGCGGCGCTTCCTCGGCATGGACCTGGACGGGGTCATGCGGACGATTTTCACCGGAAATGCCTGGATCGCCATCGTCGTCCTCGGCCTGATCACGTTCTCCCTGTTCAAAGAAGGCATCGGCTTTTTCCCCCAGCACCTGGACAGCCTCCGGGTTTACCGCCTGGCCGGGCTTGAATACGTCGATATCGTCCGCGACCAGCATGCCGCCCATGGGTCCTTGCTGCGTTATCTGCAAAGCGTGCGCCAAAAGCAAACCGTTTTCCTCACCACCCAGGGCCTCACCGAGGAAGCCGCCGCCGCCCGCCTCGCCCCCTTGGACGATCTGACCCGGAAGTTTGACGAAGCGGTCATTCCCCTCGATGACCTTCTCTCGGAGATGACCCGCACCGCCGCCGAAATCAAGGAGCGCGACACCCTGGCCCGCGACGCGGTTCTCGAACGCCAGATTTACCTCGATGGCGGCATGAAAGAAGAGGCCGAGGCTGTGGTCATTGAGCCCGTGGATTTCTCCAAAGAAATCACCACGGTCAAAGCGTTCTACCCCCGTTACCAAGAAGTCAACCGGGAGTTCACCACGGTTCTGCAGAACGTCCTGGCCACCGTCCCCACCACCCAGGATGCGGAAGTCAACGCCAACCTGGCCAAGTTCAAAACCACATTGGAAAAATACGTCGCCAGCTTCCCCCAAGTCGATGCCCGCCTCCAGGCCTGGGACCAGAGCAAACCCTATTCACCGATCGAGTCCTTCACCCGCTTTGTTTTCGGCTCCAAATGGGTCACGCAGAGCTTCTGGCAGGATTGGTATGGCTTCGTTCCCTTGTTCATGGGCTCCCTCTGCATCAGCTTCACAGCCTTGCTGGTGGCAGTTCCCTTCGGTGTCGGTGCGGCCATCTACATCAACCAGCTCGCCAGTCCTGCGGAAGCCAACTTCATCAAGCCTTACATCGAATTCATCTCCGCCATTCCCTCCGTGGTGCTGGGCTTCTTCGGCATCGCCGTGCTCGGTGAGACCATCCGCTGGGTCACCCAGCAGGAATGGCTGGCCTGGGTGCCCTTCTTCCCCATCTCCGAGCGCCTCAACATCATGACAGCGGGCCTGCTCCTCGGCCTGATGGCCGTGCCCACCATCTTCACCCTCTCGGAAGACGCCATCAACAACGTCCCCCGCGCCTTCAAGGAAGCTTCCTTCGCCCTCGGCGCCAACCGCCTGCAAACCATCGTCCGCATCATCGTCCCCGCCGCCCTCTCCGGCATCATCTCCGCCGTGCTCCTGGGCTTCGGACGCGTCATCGGCGAAACCATGGTTGTGCTGATGTGCGCGGGCAACCGCATTGAGATTCCTGACTTTACCCTGGGTTTGGGGGCCATGTTTGCCCCCGTCCACACCATGACCGGCTTGATCGCCCAGGAAATCCCGGAAGTCGTCAAGGGAAGCCTCCAATACCGCGCCCTCTTCATGCTCGCCATCATGCTCTTCTTCATCTCCCTGGTGATCAACTACCTGGCCCAGCTCATCGTGAAGAAATACCGCATCAGCATCGGGTAATCCATCATGACCACCGCTTCCTCCGCCACTGCTTCCCATCCCTTCCAGTCCCGGCTGACTCCTGCCAAAGTGCGTGAGACCGCCATGGCTTGGGTGCTGCGCATCGCCACTTACATCGTCCTGGCTTCCGCCACTTACATCTTCGTGGATATTGCCTGGAAGGGCGGGCGTGAAGTCCTGCAGCTGGCGCCTCCGTTTGTCAATGTGCCCTTCCTGACCGAATGGCCGGAGACCCTCCACATCGTCACCTTGGCCGATGGCTCGGTCAAGGAACTGGGTGACCGCGCCTACCGTGAATTCACCACCAGCGCAGCCGCGGAAGGCGTGACCAATCACAACACCTTCGTCTATGCCGCCGGCGGCATCTTCCCCTGCATCGTCGGCACCGTCCTCCTGGTCATCGGTTCCATGACCATCGCCATGATTCTGGGCATCCTCAGCGCCATCTACCTGAGCGAATACAGCAGCGACGGGCGCGCCATCCAGCTCATCCGCCTCTCCATCATGAACCTGGCCGGTGTGCCCTCCATCGTCTTCGGCATGTTCGGCTACGCCTTCTTCGTCATCCTCTTCGGCTGGAACGTCTCCCTCATGGCCGGCTGGTTCACCCTCGCTTTCATGGTCCTGCCCATCATCATCACCGCCTCGGAAGAATCCCTCCGCGCCGTGCCCAAGGGCTTCCGCGAAGGCTCCCTGGCCCTGGGCGCCACCAAATGGCAGACCATCCGCCAGAACGTCCTTCCCTACGCCCTCCCCGGCATCCTCACCTCCTCCGTCCTCGGCATCGCCCGCGTGGCCGGCGAGACCGCGCCCATCATGTTCACCGCCGCCTTCGTCGTCCGCGATGAGCTGCCCTGGCAGGTGCAGAAAGCCACCGACTTTTTCTTCAACGGCGTCATGGCCCTGCCCTACCACATCTTCGTCGTCGCCGCCCGCGTCCCCCAGAACGAATACACCGCCAAGGTCCAGTATGCCGCCGCCTTCGTCTTCCTTTTTATCGTCATGGTCATAGCCTTGGCCTCCATCCTCCTGCGCATCAAGGTCCGCGGGAAATACAAGTGGTAAATCACCGACCCCCAACGACAAACCCCCGATGAACACGATGAGCGAACCCCAGGACAAAACCCAGAGCACCGCGGCCCCCGCACCGTCCGGTGCCGCCCACTCCCCCGAGGACAACTCCCGCCTCGAAACCAGCATCGAGGTCGATGGCGTTGAATTCGCCTACGGCGCCAAATCCGCCCTCTTCGACATCAATCTGAAAATTCCCAAGGGCGTCGTCACCGCCTTCATCGGACCCTCCGGCTGCGGCAAGTCCACCCTCTTGCGCTGCTTCAACCGCATGAATGACCTCATCGAGGGCACCCGCATCGCCAAAGGCTCGATCAAAATCTCCGGCGTCGATATCTACTCCCCGGAAGTCGATGTCATCGAGCTGCGCAAGCGCGTGGGCATGGTCTTCCAGAAATCCAACCCCTTCCCCAAGTCCATCTACGAGAACATCGTCTATGGCCTCCGCCTCCAGGGCATCAACGACCGCAAGCTCCTCGATGAAGTCGTGGAAAAATCCCTCCGCGGCGCCGCCCTCTGGGACGAAGTCAAAGACCGCCTGGACGACAGCGCCCTCGGCCTCTCCGGCGGCCAGATGCAGCGCCTCTGCATCGCCCGCGCCATCGCCGTCGAGCCCGAGATCATCCTCATGGACGAGCCCTGCTCCGCCCTCGATCCCATCGCCACGGCCAAAGTCGAGGACCTCATCGCCGAGCTGAAGAAGAAATACACCATCGTCATCGTCACCCACAACATGCAGCAGGCGGGCCGCTGCTCCGACTTCACCGCCTTCTTCTACCTGGGCAAGCTGATCGAGTTCGATGCCACGGAGAAGATTTTCACCAATCCCTCCAAGCAGCAGACCGAAGACTACATCACCGGCCGGTTTGGATGATCGCTCAGCCCGGGACATTTCCAGTCATGGATGCCGAACGCCTGGACCACATGCGCGGCATCTTCCGCGGCCCCCTGCAAAAGCTCAAAGACAACCTCTTGATGATGGCGAGTCTGACCGACCGCAATCTCAACATGGCCTTGCAGGCCTTCATGAGCCGGGATGACGCCAAGGCCCAGCTCGTCGAGTCCGAGGACGCGGTCATTGACCGCCTGGAGATCGAGACCGATGACATGGTCGTCACCTACGTCTCCACCCACGGCCCCATGGCCACCGCCTGCCGCCTGGCCCTGCTGGCCTCCAAGATGTCAGAAAACCTCGAAAGCATCGCCGACCAGGCCGTGACCATTGCCCGCCGGGCGCGCCAGCTCAACGCCCTGCCCGAGCCTCCCGTCCAGGTCACCATCCCCCGCATGGCCAACCTGGCCGTGGCCATGATGCGCGACAGCATCCACGACTTCGTCGAGGCCGACCCCGAAGGGGCGATCCGCATCGTGGCCCGGGACAAAGAGATCGACCAATTGAACAAGGAAAACGAGCAGGCGCTGCACGAAGCCATGGCGGCCCACGCCGGGCACATCCCGGCCTGCCTGCACCTCATGTTCATCTCCCGCAGCCTGGAGCGCGTCGGGGACTACGCCAAACACATCGCCCAAGACGTGGTCTATCTCTACACCGCCCACGACGTCCGCCACGCCAAGAGCCGGCTCTGAACACCGGGGGCGGGGAGTGATTGAGGGACTGGGCGATTAAGGGATTGAGTGATAAGGAACACCCGCCGTGGCATGTGGCGGTGTGCGCCGTCTGGAGTGCGGCGATTCTTCGCCGCTCTGGGCGCGTGCGGAGCACGGTGGGGGAGGGGACCCGAGGCTCCCGCGCTGCAAACAAACCGCACAGCCCTGCCCGCCCGTTGGTCATTCCTCTTGTAGGGGACGCGCGCCGCGTCCCGTAGGAGCGTGCTTGCTTGTCCCGCCGCAGCCCTGGCGTAGGAGGCGGCGAAGGCGGCCTTATACCAAAACTTGCTGAGTAAGCACGAACTGCCCATGCGCCGTGGCAGGGACAGTTTACTTTGCAGCAAAGTAAACTGTCCCTGTTCAGTCCGATAGACTCCGCAGCACTCAACGTGCTCATTCAAATGGATTCGGTGTTAGCCTCGGAAAAAGGGCGGCCCTGACCCGAAAAGAACTAATTTAAATTACGCTTGAACTGCGAAAAAGCGATTCCGGAAAGGCAATTGCATTCGAATCAATTGCTAGTCAGATTTCAGTGTGAAGCGGGTGACGGGCAGGCGCAGGTCGCGGGTTTCGCCGGCGGGAAGCGGGAAGGGTGGGGCTTCGATTTCCAGCCAGGCCTCGGAGGGTGAATCGGCGTTGCGGGTGAGGTGGAACTCCAATCGGCTGCCCCGGCGGCTTTGTCCCGGGGCGGTGCGGAGCTGCCAGCCCGGGGCCTCCAGGCGGAGGCGGGTGTGGCGTAGCTGGTTCTTGGGAGCCAGGCCGCCGGTATCGAGGCAGCCTTGATGGCTGCCCGGAGGCACAGCCAGGAGGATGGCGGCGCCGGGGCCGGCCCAGCGGCAGGCGCGCCGGCGGAGCAGTTCGACCGGGTGAAATCCGCGCAGGCGGGCGGGGGGCAGGAGGGCCGGACTCCAATCGCCGGGCGGGAGGTTCTCCCAGACGGGGACGCCGGTGAGGTGGGTGGAAAAATCGACCCGCTGCGGCGGGGGCGGGGGTGAGGCCGGTGCCAGCGGAGCCGGCGGGAGGCCGGCCAGGCGGCGGGCAAAGTCCGGGACTTCTTCCACCCAGCCCTCACGGCAGGCTTGAGCCAAGGCATCGGGGGCGGCCGCCACATGCTGCCGGTAGTAGGCGGACGCCTCTTCCGCAGGCAGGGCGGCGGCGAGTTCTTTCCACCACTGCTTGGGGGGTTCGACCGGCTTTTGGCAGATCCAGACGGCGGGTTCGCGGTTGAAGGAGCGGTATTTCTCCAGCCAGTGTTCAGGACCGGTGATGGGAAAGTGGCGGAGGATGCCTCCGGACTCCGTGGGCAGGACGGCGTATTCCGGGCGGAGGGGGAGGGCGGCCCATTGGGCGGCGGTCCAGCGGTGGGCATCGTAGGCCTGGGCCGGGGCGTTGGTGCGGATGGCGGCCTTGCCCTGGTTGTGGCCCAGGTATTCCGTCCAAAGGGTGCTGAGGTTTTTCAGGGGATGGTGGAGGCTGCGGGGCCAGCCGGGCCGGGTTTGGAACCAGCGGTGGCTTTCAAACCAGGGCCGGTCCGGGGCGTGCAGTGGGACGGCTTCCCGGACATCGAAGCGGACCATCCAGGTGTTACTGGGGATGCGGGCCAGGCGGTCGCGCAGCCAGGGACCTGCCCCGGCGCCCGGTCCGGGGTCGATGAATTCATCGGGGTCGATGGCCAGGAGCCAGTCGATGCCCCGTTCCCGGGCGCGGCGGACGCTGAAGTCCATGCAGGCCCGCTGGAGGTCGGCAATGTAGGGGAAGCGGGCGGACTGGCCGGGATCGACGAGGAAGGATTCGACCCAGGGGTGGGCAGCGGCAATCGCGGTGCTGCCATCGGTGGAGCCGTCGAAAAAGATCCAGCAAGCCTCGGCCCCCAGGGCGTGGTGGTGGCGCAGATGGTGGGCGAGGAAGCGGGCCTCGTTTTTCACCAGCATGGCGATGGCGACGCGCGGGCGGCGGCGCAGCAGTCGGGCGATCATGCGGCGGCGGCTTGGGCGGGGGCGGGGAGCAGGGAAGGCCCAGGCAGGGGGGACGGCGGGGTGGTTTCCATCAGGTCGAAGAGGGTGGCATGGAGCTGGGTGACCGGCCGTTCGGGCAGGCGGAGTCCGGCCGGAATGCGGGGGCCGGCGGCGAAGAGGAAGCCATCGGGCACGTGCATGCCGGCGCGGATGCCGGGGAAGGGGCCGAGGGTGCCGCAGGGGCTGTGGACATGGCCGCAAGGGTCGGGGCGGTCCCAGAGGACGACGAGGTCGGCGGGGTGGGGCTTGGCACCGGAGGCGGCGGTGCCGCGGGCGCGGATGACGCGCTGGACCACGGGGCGTCCGGAGGCAGGGTCCTGCAGCGCATGGAGGAGTTCCTCGATTTCTCCGCAGGTGCGGTCGTAGTCGTCCGGGTCCACGATGCCGTGGGCCTCGCGTCCGCGCAGATTGATGCGGATGAATCCGTCGGAGAACGAGGGGAGGACAAAGGCCTTCATCCAGCGCCAGTAGGAGGAATACCAGAGGGTGGGCTGGTAGTTCATGACATCGAATTGGGCGGGATGGCGCAGGGTGCCTCCGGCGCCGAGCCGGAGGGCGGCGCGGGCGGCCCAGTCCGGAGGAAGCCAGCGGTCGAGCAGGCGCGTCCAGGCAGGGGGGCGGCGGCGGAGGTTCCAGGTCTCCATGACCCAGTCGAATTGGCCTTGAAGGGATTCCGGGGAGGGTGGGGCATTCTCGAAGTCCATGGCGTGGGAGCCAGGGAAGGAGAAACGGAAAAGCAGTTCGGGCAAGAGGGCAATGCTGGCGAGTTCATCGCTGTTTTGTTTCATGCCCTCGACCGAAAAGACGGCGATGTGTCCATCGGGAGGCAGAAGGGAACGGAGTTCCCCGAGGGCGGCATCGGTGCGGGCATAAACCTCGCGCAGGCTGTGGGAGCTTCCGGGTTGTTGGAAGTAGGGTTGGTTGGAGGGGTGTTCGATGAGGTAGTGGCCGACGACATGGATTTCCGAGAAGACGGCAAAGAACAGGTCCCAGGGGCCCTGGTGCCAGAGGCGGCGGAGGACGGAGCGGCGGAGATCGACGCCGCGGAGGCCGGCCTGGAGGATGGACTCCAGAGTTTCACTTTTTTGCAGCACGGCGTAGTCGTTGCCGTTGTTGGGGTGCATGCCCTCGTTGGCCAGGATATCGGCGGCGGTTTGGGGCGGGACCGAGGCGAAATCACACATGGGGCCATGGGAGCCCCAGCCGCGGAGCTGGATGCCGTCCACCGCGCCGTGGAATTGCATTTGCGGGCAGTCGAGGGCGCAGACCCGGCGCCCCGGGCCGAGGGCGTAGAAAGGCGGGTATTCGGAAAAATCGTAAAGCGGGGAGAACTCGATGCGGTAGTGGGCGGGATTGAATCCCATTTGGGACCAGAAACCGGTGCGGTCGGGAGGCTGGCCGGTGAGGACGAATTGCTGGACGGTCTCGGCCAGGGAGTGGTCGAAGCTGCGCAGGGGGGCGTCGAGGCCCTCGCGGCGGATGGCGTCGAGGTGGGGCAGATGGCCTTCAGCCATCCATTGGCGGATGAGGCCGGCGTCTCCGGCATCGAGCCACACGGCAATCAGGGGTTTGGGCATGGGTCAGCTTCCGGTGAGGTCGTCGAAGGTGCCGAACCAGTCCTGGAGCTGTTCCAGCACGGGTGGCGGCAGAGGGCCGCGCACGGCGGAATGGATGTTATCCACAAGGTGGCTGATCCGGCCAGTGCAGAAAAGCAGCCAGTCAAGCCCAGGGTGGTGGGCGGCGTAGCGGCAGCCGGGTTCGGTGCGCCGGGGGGGACGGGAAGGCAGGGCGGGCAGGCGGTTCGGAAGGCGCCAGGGAGGTCCCGGGAGCATGGGTCAGCGCCAGGGTTCCAAAACCATGCGGCTCAATTTGGACGCGCCGGGCGGGCAGGAGAAGGGGATTTGCGGCATCCAAGTGAGGGAAAAGTCGGTCCGGCAGGGGCTGGTGAGGGCATACATGACCTGGAAGCGCGGGATGGTGGCATTGCGGCTGCCGTAGTGGAAGCAGGTGCTGGAGTCGATGAAGAGCACATCTCCGCGGCGCCCGCTGAAGACCACGGTTTCATCTTCCGGCACGGCGGTGTGCATGCGCTCGTTGGTGACCCGGTAGGCGCTGCCGGGCTTGCGGTAGTCCAGGGCCTGGACGGCACGGGCGGAAGCGCCCGCGGGCAGGAAATGCCAAGGACCGGCCTCGATGGGCGTGTCCCGGGCCAGGACGAGGACGTAAACCAGGGGGGAATCGTGCAGGTCGAGGTGATAGAGCTGGCTTTCCCGGAAAGGGCCGCCGGTGCCGGGGTCGAGGGCGGCGTTGGATTCCATGAAGCGGACGCCGGGAGGGCGGGTGCGGGAAAGAACGGGCACGGTGCCGAGGTGGCGGGCGGCGGCATCGAGCACCTCGGCGCTGAGGATGAAATCGAGAAACGCCGGATACTTTTCCAGATCGCCGGGGAAAAGAAGGCTGCGGAGAAAAGGCTGCTGGATGTCACTGTGCTTCTGGCCGCCGCGTTCGCGGATGATGGCATCGGTTTGCTCCAAGAGGGCGTCCAGATGGGGAAGGGAATGGGAGTCATCGCGCAGCCATCCGTCTTTCATCTCCAATCGCCGGCCCAGGGGGCGCCCGCCGTTGTGGTCCAGGATCAGTTCCTCCCAGTGATGGGCATAGGCCGTTCGGTGCTCCCGGTCCCGTGCGCGGTAGCGGAGCCGGTTGTGGGCTTTGGCAGTGCGCATCAGCCGGGAGCCCCCCCAGCGCCGGATGGCCGGGTCTTTGATGAGTGAGGGGGTAAAGAGGCGCAGCACGGCGTCCGACCAGGTTCCGAGGATCATAATGGGGGATGGGTGAGGGTTTGCAGGCGGGTAAAGAAAAGGACATCGGCTTCGGCCTGTTCCGCGCCGCCCCAGCCGGAGTGCTTCCAGCCGCCGAAGGGGGCGCCGTCCAGCGGCCCGGCGGTGGACTGGTTCCATTTGAGGATGGCTGCTTCGACAGCGGCTTGGAACTGCTCCCAATGCCCAGAGCTGGAGGAGAAGAGGCTGGCGGCGAGTCCCTGGCGCGTGCCGTTGGCCAGGACAAACGCCTCCTCCTTGTCTTTGGCTTCCTGGATGACGAGGACGGGGCCGAAGGATTCTTCCTGGATGATTTCACTGTCCGGAAGTGCGTTCTCGACGAGGGCGGGGGCTGTGCCTCCGGGGCCGAGCGCGCGGGCATCGGCGGTGTGGCAGCGGGTGACGTGTGCACCGCCCAGGACGGCCCGCTTGAGCAAGGAATCGATGCGGGCGGCGGCGGCGGTGTCGATGACCGGGCCCAGCAGGCATTCCGGATCCTCGGGTGGCCGCGGGCGCCAGCGGGCCATCTCGGCCTGCAGGGCATCCCGGAATCGGGGCAGGATGCCGGAAGTGGCGATGGCCCGGCGGGTGGCGGTGCAGCGTTGTCCGGCAAAGGTGAAGGCGCCCGCAGCGATCTCCCGGGCGGCCAGGCGGACATCGGCATCGTCCAGGACAACGGCGGGGTTGTTGCCGCCGAGTTCGAGCTGGCAGGGGAGCATACGGGCGGCGGCGGCGGCGAGGACTTCGCGCCCGTTCTCCAACGAACCGGTAAATACCACGGCGCGGGTGGCGGGGTCTTCAATCAGGCGGAGGGCTTCGCGGGGGCCGCCCTCCGCCGGGTCGAGGCAGCCTTCCGGGATGCCGGCCTGGCGGGCGAGGTCCAGGAGAAGGCGTGCGGTGCGGGGTGTGCGGGGTGAGGGCTTCCAGACGGCGGTGTTGCCATAGGCCAGGGCGGCGGCGATGCGGCCCGCGGGAATGCCGCAGGGGTTGTTCCAGGGTGTGAGGATGGCGATGCGGCCCAGGGGGGTGCGCCGCACCGTGCCTGCGGGCGAAGTCCGCTGCAAGAGCGCGGAAGCATGATGCGTGAGCACCTGGCGGATGAGGCGGGCGGCCCAGCCGGCTTCCTGGCGGGCCAGCGACGCGGGCTTGCGGATTTCCGCGGTGAGGGTGAGGGCGATGTCTTCCTGGCGGGCGTCCAGAAGGTCCGCCCACTGTTGCAGGGCGCGGTGGATGTCCGGGGCCGTGGCCGCCCGCGGAGCCGTCGGAGCGGGGGCGGTGAAGCGGGCGGGAGCGGTGGGGGCATCGGGGGACAAGCGCAAGATGCCGCGGCTTTCCATCCAGGCGAGGGCGGCGGCGGCCAGGTGGGGGCGGTCGCTGCCGCAGGCGCCTTCCGCCAGGTGCACGCGCACGCCGTGGGAGGCGAGAACGGCGGCGGTGAATTGCACGCAGGCATGGGTCATGGCGCCGGCCAGCACCACGCCGCCCGGCTGTGCGCCGGCCCAGGCGGCCAGGGGTGAAGGATCGCGGGGGAGGAAGCCGGATTTTTCAAAAACCGGTTCGTGAGGCAATGGTGAGAGTTCCGGGGGAGGCAGGGCGCCGGGTGTGCCGGCTTCGGCGGCCCAGAGTGCACGGTCTTTCCAATGGGGCATGCGCTGGTCGGGTTCCCGGAACACCCGGGTGTGGAGGTGGGCGATTGGCAGGCCGCGGCGGCGGTGGGACTCCAGCCAGCGGGCCGCCGCCTCCACCAGGGCGCCGGGATGGGGTTCCATGCCGGAGCGCTGGAGGAAGTCCTGCTGGAGGTCCACAAGGAGCAGGGCGGGCGGGGTCATGCGCGGGAATCTTCCAAGAATTCCGCAACCTTCCGGACAAAGTCCCCCGTGCTGCAGGGACGGGGGGCGGCCGGCAGCATGTCCGCGGTGCGGCAGCCGGCGCACCAGGCCTCTTGGACAGCATGTTCCAAGGCATCGGCAGCCCGGTGCTGGCCGAAGGCGCTCCGCAGCATCAGGGCGGTGGCGAGGATCTGGCCCGCAGGATTGGCGGTGCCGCGTCCGGCCAGATCGTAAGCGGCGCCATGGTTGGTTTGGAAGACACCCAGCCCGTCGGGATTGAAGCTGGCGCCGAAGGTGTTGCCCCGGGAGCCCATGAGGAGGCCTCCCAGATCGGCCAGGATGTCGCCGAAGGCGTTGGGCACGGTGATGACATCGAAGGCTTCCGGGCAGCGCACAAGCTGGTAGGCGGCGAAATCGACTTCCAACACCTCCAGGGTGACACCGTGGGCGGCGGCGGCCTCTTCCCCGGCTTGGCGCCAGAGGCGGGACGGGCCGGGGATGCCGGATTCCTTGGCCACAATGGTGAGGTGCCCGCGGCGGGAAGCGGCCAGGCGGGCGGCCCGGTGGGCCAGGGCGCGCGTGGTGGCCAGGCGGGTGGTGAAGGCGTGGCGCACGCCCGGCCCCTCCGTGTCTTCGAACGCTTCTTCCATTCCTTGGTAAAGGCCTTCCCTGTTGTCACGCAAGATGAGGATGTCGAAGGGACAGGGGTGGGTGCCGGCGCCACGGAGGCGGCGGATGGGGTTGAGCTTCCAATCCAGGCGGAAGCGGCGGCGGAGGTCGAAGACAAAGCGCCCGCCGCCAGCACCGGCCAGGACCGCGCCGCCGCGGCCGAGGACATCCGCCACGAATCCGGCGGCGGTGTCGGGCAGGTCGGCGCCGAGGTTTTTGCGGGCTTCGAGGCCGACCGGCCCGCATTCGGCAAAAGACAGATCCCATTGGTGGCGGGCGGCAAGGAGTTCCAGCAGATGGCGGCAGTGGCCGGTGAGTTCAGGGCCAATGCCCTCCCCGGGGATGATGCCGATGTCCAGGCGGGTGGCGGCAGGAGCTGCGGGCGGGCGGTTCATGAGAGGACCATGCGGCGCAGCCGCGGCGCATCGGGAGAGGCCGGATAGGATATCCATGCGGTGAAAGTCTGGGCGAGATCCCGGCATGCCGGCGATTGCAGGGCATGCATCATCATGAAGCGGGGGAGGCTGTTGTAAGCGCGGCCCACCCGGCAGAGGTGGTCCAGGCCCCAGCGCCGCATGGCCGCATCGGTGGCCGCGTAGCGGCCCCAGGGCGATGTCAGACGATCAATCCATGACCAGGCCATGCGGTTTCGTATGGTCACGTCCGGGGTTTGTCGAGCGGTTTTTGCCGGTTGGCGGCGGAAAGGAAGCGCCGGGCCAGTCGCCCGAATGGTTCCAGCCAGCGCTGCCTGCGGCGGGCGCGCATCCAGGGCTGGGTCCGGTGCTTGCGGTAGCCTTGCTCCAGACGGTGTCGTGTGACTTCCGGGTTGTCGGCTACCCAGGCGGGGTGGCGGAGGGGGAAATCCAGGGTGTTGATCCGGCGGTTTGAGTTGGGGTCGAGGGGGTCGGTGCCATGCAGAGCCCGGGCATCGAAGCCGATGTTGGACACCAAATTGGCCCGGGGAATGACAGCCAGGCCGCCGTGCTTCCACAAAGTCAGCCGCCAGAGGTAATCCCAAGTTTGTATCTGGCCCGTGGCGGCCAGGCGCAGCAAGTCGCTCCAATGGCGGGCATAGGTGTCCGAGCCGAAGAGGCGCTTGAGCCGTTCCGGATCGGCCGCATCTTCCACATCCGTGGGTGCGGGGTCGTGCCGTTCCCAGGCGCGCCGCCAGGTGGCCCAGCCCCAGATGGGGGAATGGAGGGTGAAGGCATACGAGGCCTGGCCGAAGCCGGAAGGCCCGTATTGGTTGGAGCCGGTGATGTTCCAGACCCGGGTGTCGGTGCGGTAGTGGGGGAGCAGTTCGGCGCAGAGGCGGAAGAAATCATCTCCGGGCAGCACATCCTCTTCCAGGATGATGCCTTCCTCCACCTGGCTGAAGAACCAGCTGATGGATTCGGGAATGCCCCGGCGGACTCCGTGGTTGTCATCACGGTAAAGGCGCTCGACCCGGCAGGGCCAGTCGATCCGGGCCTCGATGGCAGACCGGCAGGCCTGGCAGTCTGCAGCTTCACCCGCTTGGTTTTCCCGCGGTCCGTCCGCTGCGAGAAAAAGGCGGGAGGGGCGGGCACGGCGGACTGCATGAAGGACCCGCACGGCCAGATCGGCGCGGCGGTGGAGGAGGATCAGGACGGGGGGCGTTTCAGGCATGGGGGCCGTCCCTGTGGGGTTGGTCCTGCGCAAGCGGAAGAGCGCAAGGTTCCCGGAGTATTTCAGAGCGCCCTGGGTTGTCGAGTCAGAGGCACGCCCGGGCAGGGCGGTTTCTGTGCGAAAGTCCGGCTTGCCGCCAACGCCATCGCACTCCGCAGGCGCCTTGCCCGTGGCTTGTGCTGCCTTGCCGAATAGACCCAAGCCGGTGTTGCATGAGGAGCAGGGGGAGGGGAGGATGTGCCGGAATGGGCTTTGATGTGCTGCAGAACTTGCTTGTTTTGGCCGCGGCATGGTCGCTGTGTGGCGGGCTGGGTGTGCTGTGTTTTGCAGGGAGGATGGAGGGGATCGAAGCCGGAAAGCGCCTGCATCTTTATGTGCTGCTGGGGTGGTGTGTGGCGGTGGCTGGGAGTTATGCGCTGAGGCTGCTGCCGGGCGCGTATGCGGTGAGTGCCCCGGTGGTGCTGGCGGTGGCGGTGGCCGGGCTGCTGGCGTGGAAACGCGGCGGGCCGTGGCGCTGGACGGGGACGGGGGGACGGGCGCTGGGTGTGGGGCTGCTGGCCGTGCTGGCGGGTTTTCTTCCTTACGGCCTGCCCTCGCTGGCCGTGCCGGAGCTGCGGGACGTGGGGAATTGGGGCTATGACCAGCGCAATTATGTGCTGACCGCTTCCGGCCTGTTGGACGAGGGCCTGCTGGGAACACCGGAGCCGGGTGGGGAGCGCCCGGCGTGGCCATTTGGGGCGGTGGCGGCGGACTCGCTGAGGCAAATGGCGGCGTGGCCGGAAGAGCCGGTGGACTGGAAGTTTGAAGAGTTGCAGCAAAAACTGGGGATCGCAGCGGCGGAATCGCGGAACTTCGCGCTGTTTCCGCGGCGGGGTTTTTCCTCACTGGATGCGGCGCTGGCCGGGGTGCTGGGGCTGGACCCGCAGCAGGCCTACACGCTGAGCCGCTGGATGCTGCATGTGCTGCTGGTGCATGCGGGGTTGTGGGCGGCAGCGCAGCTGGGCCTGGGGGTGCCGGGTGCGGCGGCGGCGGTGCTGCTGGCGGCGTTCTGGCCTTACACATCGATCCCGCTGCTGGTGGACAACCGGGACCAGGCGGGAGCGGCGGTGGCGCTCTTTTTGGGGGCGGCGCTGCTCAAGATGGGAAATGCGCCGCGGTCCTGGCGGGTGGCGGCACTGCTGGCATTGCTGGCCGGCTACCCGGAATTGTTTCCGGTGGGCTTGGTGCTGTGGATCGGGCTTTGGCGCGATGCGGCGGGAAGCTGGCGCAGTGGCTTGGCCGGGGCGGCGCGGGACTGGGGAGTGGCGCTGGCGGTGATGGGGCCGCTCCTGCTGCCGCAGGTGGTGGGCCTGATGCGGCAGTGGCAGCCGGGCCAGGCCAATGCGGTGATGCCTTTCCCGCCGGCGTTTGCCGAGACAGGGGCCGTGCTGGATTATTTGGCGGGCTGGAAGATGTTATGGCCGCCCGGGGGGTGGGCGGCCTGGGCGGCGCTGGCGCCCTCCCTGCTTCTGGCCGCGGGGCTGGCCTGGGGGATGCGCCGGGAGTGGCGCACGACCCGGGCCGGGCACGCGGGGAGCCTGGTATTGCTGTGGGCAGTGGGGGCGGCAGTGCTGCTGGGGGGCCGGCCCTATGTGGCATACAAAATCGGCACCGGATTCTGGCCCTTGGCCGTGTGGGGCGTGCTGGAGTCGATGCGCCAGCTGCCGGCGGCGGGGCGGTGGCGCTGGGTGGCCGGGGGCGTGGTGGCCTTGCTTTCGCTGCCCGCGGTGATGCTGAAATCCGGCCTCCGCCCCAGCGGCCTGGCCGATTACTCCGGCCCCAACCTTGATTTGTGGGAAGCGGACCGGCGAGGAAATGACACGCTGGCCTGGTCCCGGCTGGCACGGGAAAGCCGGAGCGGTGGCAGGCTCTTTTGCGGCACGGAGGAGAAAGGAAAAGTGAGGGATTTGGGTTTTGTGCAGATGCTGCACCGGCGTGAGGGTGGATGGCGCCCGGTGCATCCGGAACATTCCGGGCTTTCGGCCTATCCCAGAATCCGCCCCCTGGAGGATGAGGCCCGGGTGGAGGTGGTGGCGTTCCAAAACCTTTACAACAGCCGTTTCCAGCACCGCCCCGAAGCCCACCGTGTGCTGCCTGCCGCGGCGGTGCGCGATTGGCGGGTTTTTCAGTTCACGTCACGCCTCGAATTGGACCCCGAATGCCCCGCGGTTCTGATTTCCTGGCCGGGACATGGAGCCGAACCCGCCCAGGGCAGCCTGCCTTGGAAGCCGGCCGATGGGCGCATCTCCGTGCGTGTGGTGAGGCTGAACCATCCGCCCGGAGTGGCCGCCCGTCTGGCATTTCTCTTCACCGGAGCGGGCGGGGGCGTGCCCGTCGTGCGCCTGTCACGCGGCGCATCCGGCCCGAAGCCCCTGGTCCTGCGCCCGCACGTCCGCGGCTGGGTGGCCACGGCCGCAGTGGACCAGCCGGTCCAGTGGCTGGAATTCCAGGTGGAGGGGAGCGGGGACTGGCAACTGGAAGAAGCGCTTCTCGAAGAGCCCGAAACCTCCGGGCGCTGAGGAGGGCTCTTTAGCCGCAACCATGCAGTTGGTTCACCGCGAAGAGCGCGAAGCCATGGGGGTGTGGGGCTGACAAAATAGATTCACGGATCGGTGGGTCTTTTTCCACCCCGATGATACCGGGGTGGGATTGCCTTCGAACATCCTGATGGCTAACCGCTTTTGCTTTGCGTTCATCGCGCCCTTGGCGTGAACTGCATTTTTCCGGATAGGCTCTTAACCGGAATGATGCAGTTGGTTAACCACAGAGGACGCAGTGAACACAGAGAATGATTGGCTTAAATTCTTCGTCACCGGAAAGTGAATCGCCATTTCTGTCAAAACCGACCCATCTCCCCTCTGTGTCCTCTGTACTCTCTGTGGTTCAACTGCATTTTTCCGGCTTAAGCGGGGTGGGGGACGCGGCGGCTGCGGCGGACTTCGCGCCAAAAGACGCGTTCAAAGCGGCGGTCGTTGAAGCGCCCCCGGAGGGAGCGTTCCCGCAGGCGGGCCATTTCCTTGAGGCCGTTGGTGGCCAGGTCCGCACTGGTTTTCTGGCGCTCGTGCACGCGGAACGCACCGAGGAAAAACGGCAGGCGGAGAAAGCGGCAGCCGCTGTCCTGCAGGCGGAGGAGCAGGTCCCAGTCCAGGGCGTAGTGGAAGGAGGGGTCAAGCCCTCCGCATTGTTGATAGGCCGACGCGCGGATGAAGAGGGTTTCCTGGGGGATGAAGTCCACCCAGCGGAGGGCTTCGGGATCGGGGTCCGGCAGCAGCCAGCGTCCGATTTCAGACCCGTCTTCATCAATGATGAGGCGGTGCCCATAGATGGCGCCGATGTCCGGGTGGGTCTGAAACGCGTGGCTGACACGGGCGAGGGTGCCGGGCAGGCACAGGTCGTCGGCGTTGAGCCAGGCGAGAATATCCCCAGGGGCGGGCTGGAGGGCCTGGAAGCCGCGGATGATGGCATCGGCCTGGCCCGCATCCGGGGCGGAAACGGCAAAGGCCAGCCGGTGGCGGTGGCGCCCGAGGACTTCCGCTGTGGCGTCGGTGGAGCCGCCGTCCTGCACGCCATAGTCGAGGCGGGGGTAGTCCTGCCCGAGCAGGCTGAGCAGGGTGGATTCCAGGAACCGGCCTTGTTGATAGGATGGGGTGATGATGCAGAAACGCAGGGGGGGCGTTTCCTCGGGGGGTGGTGGGACCCGGGGCGGAGGAGCCAAGGGCCGCGGGGCGTATTGGCGGAGCAGGCCGAGGCGGTATTCCTCCGGATGGCGGGGGTCGAGCCAGGAACGGAGGGTGCGGATCATGCCGGGGGAGCCTCGGGCGCAACACGGCTCAGCGGGTTGCGGGCCAGTTTTTCAGAATGCCGGAAATCCGGATTCAGATAACGCCAGCCCAGCCGGGGAAAGCCCCGGATGCGGGGAGCGAGCGGGAGCAGGTGGACGAAGAAACGCAGGTCAAAAACAACACGGGCCAGCCAGCGGGGCCAGGGCCGGAGGAGGTGGGTGCCAGCTCGCAAGGAGGCCAGTTCATGGGCATTGGCAGGGGAAATTTTGCCTCCGCCGTGGCGTTCCTGCAGCAGGCAGGCTTCTTCCAGAAGGCGGATGCGGTCGCGGAATGTTTTGGCGGAATCATGGCAGTGGGCGGCCGCCAGGACCCGGTCCAGAAACACCGCCGGGGTGGACGGGGCGGCCCGCAGCCAGTAGTCGTAGTCAAACGAGCCGTAGAGGGTTTCATCAAAATAGCCGATCCTTTCGAGCACGCTGCGGCGCCAGAAGCAGGCCGGCTGGCAGATGGTGCAGCGTTCCAGCAGCGCGTCCATCGACCAGGGGCCGACGTGATAGGGGGCGAGGAAGCGCCCGCCGGCATCGAGAAAATCCGCCCGCCCGAAAACAAAGCCGGCTTCTGGATGGGTGGCGAAAGCATCGGCCACTGCGGCCATGGTGCCGGGGCGGAGCAGGTCGTCGGAATTGACGCAGCCGAGGAGGGAGCCGGAGGCTTTGCGGAGGCCGGAGTTCAAAGCGGCGGCCTGTCCGCCATCCGGGCCGCTTTCCCAGCGCACGGGAAAAGGGGCGCGGGCGGCGAAGCCGCTCAGGATGTCCACGGAGCCATCGGTGGAGCCCCCGTCCTGGACGATGAGTTCAAAGGAAGCCGGGAGCTGGGCGGTGAGGCTGTCGAGGGCAGCGGGCAGGAAGGCGGCCTGCTGGTAGCAGGGCATGATGATGGAGAACTGGGGGGCGCCGGAAGACACGCGCAGAGTGTAGGGCCTGGCGCGGAGGCTGGCAACGCTGGGTGTCTGGGGGGATTTGAAAATGCGGAATTCGAAATGCGGAATTCGAAATTTTGAATGTTGAATGCTTCCGGCTTGGCAGTCTGGGAGGCTTGCGGCAGGATATTATTTCCAAGCTCCCATAGCTCAAATGGATAGAGCAGCGGTTTCCTAAACCGTGTAAAGCCTTCTTTAGAAAGCACTTACAGAGGAGAACGGTGTATCACGATGTATCAAAATGTAGCACAATGTGCCTGCATACTGGCGACATACGGGCGACAAAATGGGGTGTTTTTTCCGCTGGCGCTAAGTTAATAGGACATGCCTGCTTTTGCATGTTCAAAAATCTTAATTTTTTGCCTCTTTTTGCAGTCTTTTTGGTTTTTGTTAGCTGTGCCGCAACTCAAGAAAAACGGAACGAAGCCGTAAGCCGGGGGGTTTATGCCGTCCATGACAGCTTAGAGCGGGGCAGGCCAGAGCTTGCCAAGTCTTACAGCCGGGAGCTTACGAAGATCGTCCCAGCGCCCAAGGACCGTATTCCCGTTGCCCCTGTAGCTCCCTCCACCCCCAAGGAGGCCAAAAAAGAGGCCAAAGAACTTGAGGGCTATTCCGAGGACGTAGAGAAGCTCAAATCGGAGACCATCCAGAAAGCACAAGAACCCAAGCAAACCCTCTGGGGCAGCTTTGCCCAAACATGGGGGGCATTGAAATTTCTTACCGGGTTTGGGGGGCTCGCAATTGCAGTTGGCCTTGTCGTTTTTTTCATCTTTGTGCCGGGAGCATTGCCCATCGTTTTAAATATTCTTGGGATTGTTTGGACCGTCCTAAAACGCATTGGCAGCTTTACCAGTTCCGCAACTTTGAAGCTTTTGGATTGGGTAAGGGGGAGGGTTGGCAAATGACCCTGCCCAAAATATTCAAGTCCCGAAAATTCATATATGGGATTCTTGGGATACTTATTTGCATCTCTCTTTTCACCGCTTCTTTAGCTCTAGTCATTATCTATCCAGCTTCTCAGGCTAGTATTGTGTCTCTGTTCAACGTAGCACTTGTTTACATCGGCGGCATCGTAGCTGCGCTTTTAGGAACGCATACTTTCATGGACAAAATTACCAGCCATTCAGCGCTAAATGTCACAAACATTACGGCAAAGGGTTTGAACAAACTCCACTCCTTGAGTTGGGAGGAACATGGCGTGCCCTACGACCACAGCCCAGAGGGTGACAAGGAATGATGGACGCTAGGAGCTTAAGAAACGTCCAAACACTTTTGCCGAGGATGCAGGAAAAAGCGGGGGAGTGGTACGCCAAGTGTAGAGCGGCGGGGCTAAACGTGGTTGTTATTTGCGGAACGAGAACTTACCAAGAGCAAGAAAACCTATACGCCATAGGCAGGACTAAGCTGGGAAAAAAAGTCACCAACGCAAGGGGCGGGTATTCCAATCATAATTTTGGCATAGCTTTTGATTTTGTAATTTTTGATGGGGTGGACGAGGAAGGCGGCACAGGCAAAGCGTTGTGGGATTCGCCCGACATGGCCAAGGCTGGAAAGGTTGCCGAGGAACTAGGTTTGGAGTGGGGCGGTAACTGGAAGTTTTACGATGCCCCACACATTCAAGCCAAGACGGGAAAGACCCTTGCCCAACTCAGGGATTTGATAAAAAAAGGGCAACCCATCATTTGAATTAAAAAAGTTTCACTTTCTCAAAAATAAAAAGTCCCATTTCACTTTTCTAACTGTAATAGCAGGTAACAACTAACAAACATTACTATGCTAAGACCAACCCAAGAAACAAAAAATCAAGCCCTTGAATGGGCAAAAGAGCGAAAAGCCGACAGTAAAAGACGGGGGCTAAGAGACGCCAGAGCCTACAAGAGAGGAACCCCCGAGGAAGAGTTACAAAAAGAAGCCAATTCTATTTTGGCAGAGATGGCAGGCGCAAAAGCTCTTGGAATCGATTACCAATTTTCTCTAGGCCAATTTTCAAAGCCAGATTTAGTTAAGATTTTACCTGACGGCAACGAACTTACAATTTCCGTCAAGTGGAGTGAGGGAACGCCATTTCTTACTGTGCCAGATAGACACTTAAACAGTGCTGATATGCACATGTACCTTACCGGGAATGCAAATGCAGGTTACAACATGGTAGGTGTAGTTAGAGCAGACCAAGTAACAGGGCTTGGATGTCATACAGACTACGGCAAGCCAGAAAAAGGCATGTGTTGGTCAGTGCCAGTAAAAAAATTAAAGGAAAACGACCAATCCTATTTGATTTATTAAATTTATGATTGTTGAACCAAATTACACAAAAGCAGTTTACGACAGTGCCGGGGCCGTGGACTACCTAGACCAGAGCTTTAGGCCGGATGAAGAAGTAATGTATAACGAAGAAAATAGCCTTCTAAATGAACCAAGTATTGATGAATCAAAAGTAGGTGTTGATGTTCTGTCTAAGTTTTTCTCCATGCTCTTTGCAATGGGCGCATATAAAAATCCGAGTAAAGTAGCCTACAAACTTTATTTAGTCTGCCTGTCAGTAAGGCCGGATTTGATGGACGGCATCAGCCTAAAAGAGTTGGGGAACTTGTTCGGAAAAGATAAGAGAACGGTTTCTAGCCAACTTATACAGGCAGACGAAGCATTAGGACTACGTTGCCGCAACCGTAAAAGTGAATCAGCCCGACAACATTACCGGGAAGTGCAACGGGCAAAAGTCCAAGCGGTAAAATCCGAGGAAAGACGCCAACGGAAAAACGAATACAACCGACAATACCGGATTTTGAAGGGCGAGGAACTTAACGCCAAACGAAGAGAGCAACGCAAAAGCTTAAAGGAGAAAAGAAAATGACCTACACACTACTAACAAACATATTATATGCAATTTACATCTTGGGATGTCTTGCATTGGTTAAAAATCTATTTTGGAGGGCGGGGAAGTGAAGAAAACTAAAGCCAAGCAGCCCAAAAAGCCAAGTGAGATGACAACAAAAGAGTGGGAAAAACTTCCCTTACCTGTCCAGCAAGCAGATGTGGTGGGTAGCGTCCACCAGAACCTTTATAACTTTTTCGAAATACTTAACGTCCAGTCAGACTGGAAGCAGGAAGCTAGCGGGACTATGCAACTCGTTAGTATTGTCACAGTGCGGCCAAAGCCCATAGCTCAATGGCATGGAAAATAAGTCTTTATGTATTTAATTAAGTTAATGGGGATTATTTTACTAATTAGTACCTACGTTTGTGGCGGGGGTGAAACCTGTGTATATCCAGACGGGAAAATTATTCTTCTAGATTTATTTAATGAGTTAAATGATATGTCTAAAACTATACCTAGAGAGCAATACACCTAACATCTAGTAGCTAAGATAAACATAGGATTTAATAAGTTGAGTTAGAATTGCTTAGTTATTTGTCCGGTTAATGTCCGTTTTTGATGTAAAAGGAAGTAAAACAACCTTGTGTAAGTTGTTGATAAGGAATCTTTTAGGGTGAATTTTAGACCGGGGTTAACGAATCACCCCTCCCCCTTTTTACGCACCAATTTTTGAACCATCGTTGACACCCCAGAAGCCTAGTTGCCCCTCTAGCGGCCTGTCAATTGTCACTGTCAACGGCTGTCAAACTGTCAACAAGCCATTGGACACCCCCGCTATGCCATGGCGTCACTTAGAGCACTGGCAAAACTACATGGGGTATCCCATGAAAAAATTAGGAAGCTACTGGCTTCAGGGGCCAAGGAAAGGGATTTACCAGCCCTTCTAGGCAATGATCCTGCCCCCGTAGAGGTAAAACAGCCCAAAGAGCCTGTTACAGCCCAAAATGAGGGCTTAGAGGCAGCCATAAGCCGTTTGAAGCAAGCCGAGGTTGCGGCACATTCTGACTATCTGGCATGCACTCAGGAAGGGCCAGTAAAGGCGGCAAAGCTCAAGAATTGGACAGCCATCCTAGAACAACTCAGGAAGGTAAGTGCCGAGAACCCCCAAATTACCCAAGCAACCGGGGAGAGCCTAAGCCGCGAAGACGTAACCCGCACTCTATCCTTCCTATTCACCTCTTTAAAAATAGACCTAGAAGCTCTGCCCGAAAAAGTAGCTTCTGAAGCAGTAGGGAAAAGCCGGGATGACATCCGGCAGTTAATGGAAGGGCACATTAAAAAAATCATGGGGGGTTTGCATGAGTGCAAGTACCTCAAGTAGCACTTTGCTTGCTTTCATTTTGTCGGCTGTCTTCGCCTTCAAGGAGTTACTCCCCCCGGCAGACTGGGCAGAGAAGTATATCAAGCTGACCAAGAAACAGTCGAATTACTCAGGCAGCTACAGCTTAAAACGCACTCCATATTTTCGGGCCATATATGAGGCAGTAGCCAACCCCAAAGTAAGAAAGATTCACCTACAAAAGTCTGCCCAAATTGGCGCAAGCCAGATGTTTTCTAATATCGCCTTTTACTATGCATGCAATTTTGCCCTGCCAATTGGCATAATTTTCCCTTCCCAAGAAATGGCAAAGTCATTTGCCGAAAGGAATCTTCATAACCAGATAGAACATCTTGAACCCATTCAGGAACTATTGACGGGGGATATAGACGACATCAGGCGAAGCGAATTAGTTTTAAAAACAACTACCCTTAAAATCCTTGGCGGGGGAAGTGCCACAAAGCTTTCAAGTAACCCATTGGCCTTGGTTCTAATTGATGAGTGCGATAAATATCTTGCTCTTGAAACATCTGGCGAGGCTGACCCTGTAGAGTTGGCAGAAGCCAGAACCCTTAGTTATCAAGACAACCCACTCTCAAAAATTCTTTGTGCCTCAACACCTACAGTTGAAGGAAGCTCCAAAATTGAAAAGCTGTTTTTGGAAGGCGATCAAAACCATTTCCATATTGCCTGCCCTCATTGCGGTCATGAGCAAAGCTTGCGATTTGAACAACTACAATTTGGCCATTGCAAGGAGGGTGAACAGTGGGATTTAAACAGGGTAGAAAAAGAAACATCTTATACTTGCGAAAAATGTAGCGGGAAGATCGAAGAGAAAGAGAAGTTTGGTTTACTAAATAAAGGCCGCTGGATAGCGGCAAACCCTAAAGCCCCCGACGATACAAAAAGTTTTCAAATATCTGCCCTGTATTCTTTGAGCATTTCATGGGGGAAGATTGCCCGTCTATTCCTTCAAACAAAAGGTGACAGGTCTAGGCTACAAAACTTCTACAACTCTGTCCTTGGCTTACCCTTTGCCCAGCAACAAGCCAGTATTGAAGAGTCAGACCTAGACGCACTGGTTAAAGCTTCGCCCAAATATAGCCGGGGCCAAGTTCCGTTATTTAATGGCCGGAAGCCTCTTGCCCTTATCGCCGGGGCAGATACTCAACAACATGACATTCCCTTTATTGTCTTTGCCATCTACTCCGAGAATGAAGCGGCTGTAATCGATTATGGCTATGCAGCCAGTTTCCCAGACTGGAACCATCAGCTTAATAAGCTCTATGAAATAGGCGAGGAACAAACGGGGCTTTATATGGCCATTCAAGACGCGGCGGGTAATCGCACTTCTGAAGTTTACGACAACTGTATAGCAAATCCCCGCATCATTCCTTGTTACGGAAGAACGGAAAAGCACAGGTTGTTTACCCCAATAAGAAAAAGCACAGCCCCTTATAAAGACTGGAACCTGACTTTTTTAAACGTAAACGACAAACACTTTACTGACCTACTCTTGATGCAGGTTTTTAAAGGCAAGGGGGAGAAGCTTTACTTGCCTGAAGATGTAACCCAGGAATTTAAAAAGCAACTTACAGCCGTCTCAATAGTGGAGCGTAAGAAGAAGAACGGGCAAACAGAATTTGAGTACAAGAGTAAGAGGGAAAACCATTACTTCGATGCCCTCAAATACAGCTATGCCTTGCGCTACGCTCTCTTGCCGGAACTTCTAGAACCAGCCGAGGAAGAGGCAGAAGAACCCGCCCAGCCAGTAGCCCAGCCAGCCCAGTTCTATGGGGGTTGGTAGTGGTGCTGCCCCCTCAACTGTAGTACTCACAAAGTTAGTACTGCCGGTTGATTTGGGTTGTTGTTGACCTCATGCCCGACGCAGGGAGGCGTAGCCGACCGTAGTCGGGCATGCGCCGCAAATTCTTGCGGGGTTTGTTTGTTCAGCGACCCGTG
>Ga0209172_10001607_pt1 | contig 46115 bp, 30 predicted proteins | sample LarsenN4metaG_FD_184113 | JGI IMG/M metagenome (GOLD analysis project Ga0209172, IMG submission 184113) | Hot spring sediment bacterial and archeal communities from British Columbia, Canada, to study Microbial Dark Matter (Phase II) - Larsen... ... | reverse complement strand
CTGCGGCCACGGTCGGGTACGATTGGCGCCATGCGATCCCTTTCGCGCATGCTCGCCGTCGATCCGACCGCCGGCATCGAGGTGCACCAGCCGGACGATCGCTTCGTGCCCATCCAGCCCGGCGAGCTGGTCGCGGCGCTCAGCCGCGACGCGGCCCGCTTCGGCACGTGCGCGGCGGAGCTGCGGCCACTGGCGGAGCTGTTGCAGTCGGTCCTCGCGCAGGAAGCCGCAGCGTTCGAGCGGACGCTGCTGGAGCTCTACTCGCCCTTCAATCCCGACCGCGACACGCTGGCGCTGACGGACCTGTCCGCCGCCCGCACGCCGCAGAACTACAGTGAGCTGGCAGGGCGGCTGGAGCGCCTGTTCGACAAGGCCAACTTCGAGCGGCTGTCGGAGGTGCAGATCGCGGCCGCGATCCGGGCCGCCAACACGCACGGCTTGAAGGTGCGGCTGCGGCCGGAGCGGGTCGAGACGCTGGCGGTCTGGGTGCGCGGCCGCGGAACGGCCGAGCGCCGGGTCCGCACCTGGCGCAGCCCGCTGCGGCCCGAGCGGCGCGTCGTCCCTGTCTATCGGCGGCTGGCGGTGGTGGCGCGGCTGCGCGACGACCCCAACGTGCTGCTCAAGATGTTCAAGGAAATCCCGATCGAGGACGTCGAGGCGCTGCTGCCGCACGCCGAGGTGGAGATGAACTGGTTCGACCGCGTGAAGATGTTCAGCGGCGGGGCGGGGGCGCTCGGCTCGACGGCCACGAAGGTCTTCGGCGTGCTGGCGCTGACCAAGCTGCTGTGGGTAGTGACGATCGGGCTGGCCACGCTGATGGTGCGGACGTTCCTGGGCTACCGGCGGGCGCGGATCAACCGCGACTGGCAGCGTACGCGGCACCTGTACTACCAGAACCTGGCCAACAACGCCGGCGTGATCCACAAGCTGGTGGCGATGATTGCGCAGGAGGAGCTGAAGGAGGCGCTGCTGGCCTACGCCTTCTGCGCCGCCCCCGGCTCGACGGCCCTGCGCAAGCCGGAAGAGCTCGACCGGCGGATCGAGACGTACCTGCTGCAGCGCTTCGGCGCGCAGGTGGATTTCGACGGCCCCGACGCGATCCGCACGCTGGAGCGCCTGGAGCTGTGGAACGACCGGACTGCGCTGCGCGTCGTCCCGCCGCAGCAGGCCCTGGAGCGGCTGCGCCAGCGCTGGCAGTCGGCCGTCTGGCACGCCGGGCCGCGCTACGTCGCCGATCCGAGCGCGGTCCCGTAGAATCACACCCATGGTCGTGGCACGATCCACGCTGCGGGACCCGACCCTGGCACCGATCCGCGAGAAAGTGCTCGCCAGCCAGCGGTTGTCGCTCGAGGACGGCCTGGCGCTCTACCGCACGCGCGACATCTTCACGCTCGGCGAGCTGGCCAACACGGTCCGCGAGCGGCTCCACGGCCGCGTCGCCTACTACAACATCAACCGCCACATCAACTACACCAACTACTGCGTGCTGCGCTGCAAGTTCTGCGCCTTTTACCGCGCGCCCGACGGCCGCACCGGCGGCACCCCGCTGGCGAATACGCCGGGGTACGAGTACTCGCTGGACGAGATCGTGGCGGCGGCGGGCGAGGCGTACGAGCGCGGGGCGACGGAGGTGCACATCGTCGGCGGCCTGCACCCCAAGCTGCCGTTCAACTTCTACACCGACATGTGCCGCGCGATCCGCCAGCGCTGCCCGGACATCCACATCAAGGCGTTCACGGCGATCGAGATCATCCACTTCACGCGCATCAGCAAGCCGCACAAGAGCATCGCGGAGGTCCTGACCGAGCTGCGTGAGGCCGGATTGAACAGCCTGCCGGGCGGCGGGGCGGAAATCTTCGACGACCGCGTGCACGACGAGGCGTTCCGGGCCAAGGTGGGCGAGAAGCACTGGTTCGATGTGCACCGCAGCGCGCACGAGCTGGGCATCCCGACCAACTGCACCATGCTGTACGGCCACGTCGAGCGCGTGGAGGAGCGTGTGCGGCACCTGATCAAGCTGCGCGAGCAGCAAGATGAGTCGCTGGCGCGAATTCAGAAGTCAGAAGTCAGAAGTCAGAAGTTAGAAGGAGGAGCGGCGGTCAACGAGCCGGGCGCGCTACCCGCCGATTCTGACTTCTTACTTGTGAATTCTGACTTCGGCCGCCCGGCGGCGTTCCAGTGCTGCATCCCGCTCTCCTTCATCCCCGACGGCAGCGCCCTGGAGCACCTGCCCGGCCCCACCGGGCTGGACGACCTGCGCACGCTGGCGGTGGCGCGGCTGATGCTGGACAACATCCCGCACATCAAGGCCTTCTGGATCATGCAGTCGCCCAAGCTGTCGCAGGTGGCGCTCAACTGGGGCGTGGACGATTTCGACGGCACCGTCGTCTGGTACGACATCACCAAGCGCGAGGGCCGCGGCACCAACCACCAGGAGCTGACCGTCGACCAGATCCAGCGCCTGATCCGCGAAGCCGGCTGCATCCCCGTCGAGCGCGACTCGCTGTACCGGCCGATTGCGCGCGACCAGAGCGGCCGCCTCATCCGCTTCAGATAACCGCTGAGGCGCCCTCTGGCCCCTCTGCCGCTGCAATCCTTGGAGGTCCTCGCTTTGGAGAAGATTCTCTGCTCACGCCGCTGTAAGCGCCGCTCCAGGCGTTGTCTGTGCTCTGCGTTCTCTGCCTCCTCAGCTCAGCGCCTCCGCGGTTGCATCTCCCTGCGGCCGAGAGCCGCCCTCGCTAGGGGATGTTCTGATCGATCGTATCCACCAGGCTCTCGCCGCTGCGCCTGGCCTCCTCGCCCAGCGCCTTCAGGCTGCGGCCGAGCTGTGAGTTCTCCAGGTACTCGCCGGCCTTGTCCACGCACTTGCCCAGCCCGGCGAAATCCACGCCCCAGTTGATGGTGTTGCCCTTGATGTCCTCCCACCACTTCTCGAACCCGTGCCGGTCGTCCCATCTCTCCCACCACTCGATGAACTTCTTCAGCAGCAGCAGACCCTTCACCAGCGCTCCGCCGATGTTGATGATCTGCTCCCACGGCGTGCTCTCGCGCTGCCCGAACACGATCTGCGCGTTGACCAGGTCCGGCACGTGCGTGTGGCTGTTCACCGAGATGCGGAAGCGGCTCACCGGGGGCACGTCCTCCGGCGGGTTCTGGAAGTCCGGCAGCGTGTCCAGCCCGAACTCCGTCAGCAGGAACCACTGCATGATCCCGGGCTGGAAGGTGCTCTGCTCACGGTGCATCGTGTACTCGTCCAGCAGCCCCTCGCCGAACGCCAGCTCCTGAATCTCGAACGCCAGGTTCGTCAGGAACGATCCGAACGGCTGCCCGTCCACGTTGCTGTCCTCGTAGCGATGCGCGTGCTCCACCCACAGGCCCGGCTCCGAGTAGAACGGCAGCGCCTCGGCTACGCCGTCCTCGCGCGGCACGCCCCGGAAACAGTCGTGGTTCCCGTACACGAACGTGGTCCGCACGTCGCGGAACCTCTGCACCACCGCCCGGTTCCAGAACGCCTGGTCGCCGCGGCGGAAGCGCCCCACCAGCCGGCGATCCTCGTCGTTGTCGCGCAGCGGCGCCTCCAGCGCCAGCACCTGGTCGATCCGCCGCTGCGTCTCCTGCACCAGGTAGCCCTTGCCACGCTCGCCGCGCTCGTTCAGCCCCTGGAAACGGTTCTCCGTGTAGTTGACCGTGGCCGTCCGCAGCGTCCCGTCGTCCACCGCGATGCCCAGCGGACTGCCGGCCGGCTTGCTGAACTCCGGCAGTTGCCAGTCGTCGCCGATGCGGTCGATGTTCCAGCTCGTCTCGTCCGGCAGCGGGTCGGCCGGAGCGCGCTTGTTGCACTCGCGGCGGAACCACAGGTCGACCTCGGTCGCGTTGATCCCGCCCAGGGCGAGCTTGACGAAGTTGCGCCCCAGGAACTTGGCGATCTGTCCCAGCGTGCCCCAGAAGCCGCTGGCCGAATCGCTCGGCATCAACCCGGCCGCGATCCCGGGCAACTGCCCTTCCGGGTCGTCGGTCAGGGCGAAGTCCTCAAACAGGAAGCGGCGGTTGGCCCACAGCTCATACAGGTCGCCAGTCTGAAATACGTGGATGCGGTCGCGGGCCCGCTGCCGCTGCTGAATGGTCTCCAGGAAGCGCAGCAGGTCGCGGGCCGGGGCCGGATCGACGCGGTCGTAACTCTCCTGGGCCGGCGGCGTGCCCGGGTCAGGGCTGAGGCTGGTGCCGAAGTGCGTGTCGGCCACCTCCGACACCAGGGCCGGGATCATCGCCTTGGCCTCTTCGGCGGCGCCGGTGCGCTGCGGCGGCGGGGTGTTCTTGTCGGTCTCGAAGCCGTAGAACCAGTTGAACAGGATGTCCTTGGTGCGGCCGTAGCCCCTTTCGGGGAACTCTTCGCTGTAGCGGCGGACCATGCGGCGAAAGTCGTCGCGGGTGAACTCGAACATGTAGAAGCCGACCTGCATGATGGCCTGGAACGTCTTCTTCACCGCGTCGGTCGCCTGCGAGACGAAATCGCTGCCTTCCGGCTCGAACGGGTTGCTGAAGCGCCGCCCGGTGCTCCAGTGCGGCAGCTTCAGCCGCTGCGCGTCGCCCTCGAAGAAGTCGCGGCACAGGCGGCGGTCCTCGACGCTCAGCCAGGGGGTCTGCTCGGCCGGCAGGCGATAGTCGCGCTTGAGCTGGTGCAACACCATGCACTTGACCATCTGGGCCCGGAAGATGCACTCGTCGGTCGCATAAACCGGGTCGCGCTCGTCGAACTTCCGCGGCAGGTGCATGTCCGGGAAGAACACGTTCAGCGTGTTGGCGTTCGGCCCGTCCTCGGCCACCGTCTTGGCCATGATCAGGATCGCGTTGCCCGCCTGCTTGACCGCCTGCTGAAGCCGGTGCGCGATCGGCGTCAGCTTCTCGTCGAACTCCTCCGAGCAGCCCTTCACGAACCCGGCGTTGTCCGGCGTCTGGAAGTAGCACAGGAAGACATGCGGCCCCTCGACCAGGCCGAAGTAGCGCGCCGGCACGCGGCGGAAGCCGGCCCGGCGCGACATGTCCAGCTCGCGTTCGTCGCCCCAGAAGCCGATGTCCAGCTTCACCACCTTGATGGCGCCGGGCTTGATCAGGTTGAAGTCCAGCAGGTTCTCCCGCCGGTTCGGCGCCACCGCCACCTGCGGCGCAAACTGCGGCCGCGCGTTCACCCCGCGCTTCACCATCTCATCCATGTAGTAGCCGTAGTGCTCGCCCGGCGGGGGGTGGTACTCCCCGATCGTCTCCTTGATCTCCGTGTAGCCGTCCGGCACCCAGCGCTCGGTCGGCGGGGGCTGCACCGGCGGCGTGGGCGGCTCCGGCGGCTGCGGCTCCACCTCCTCAAACGACAGCGGCGAAACGACGCGCTGTTTGAAGAGCTTGTAGAACCGGCACTGCCGATAGCTCTCGCCCGTCCCCAGCACCGTCCCGCCCGCGTCCATGTTCTGATGGCGGCGGTTGAGGATGTTCGTCGCTGCGGACGCCGGATCGCGCGGCGAGTCGAAAGGTTCGGTCAAGGCGTGACAGATGCGCCGCGCCAGCCCGCACGGAAACTCGCCCCGCACCCAGCCCGTCACGCCGCGCGCCGTCGCCGTGGGATTGAGCTCGTCGTGGAGCTGCTCCAGCACCGGCCGGATCACGCTGCGGCTGGCGTCCTGATAGTCCGGCAGAATGAACAGCTCGACCCGCCGGTTCGGTTCGTTGCCCGGCGGACCGGAGCCCGGGTTGGTCGCCACGCCGGAGCTGGCCCGCTCCGCCGCCAGCTCGTGCGCGTTCGGCGAGGACGGCTCGCACGGGTTGAAGTCGGCGCAGAAGGCGAGGTTAATCACGCGCGACTGCGCCGTGTGCGAGAGCGTCTGCTTGACGGCTCGCGCGCGGCGGCCCGACAGCGCGTGGTTGTATTCAAACGTGTTGCACATGTCCGCGTGCGCGAACAGGACGATCTTGCGCTCGACGCCCGCGGGCAGCGGCTCGCCGTCCGCCGCCGGAGAGTTCAGGTGGTTGTCCACCTCGCTCTGGATGGTGAACGGCCGGCTCGGGTCGCTGAACGCGCCCGGATCGCCCACGCCGAACACCTTGCCCGGCTCGTCGAACTTGAACAGGGCGCCGTCCAGGTAGTAATAGATATGATGGATCTCGCGCCGCGGCGGCCGCGGACGCTCGGGCCGGCCCGGCGTCGGCGGCGGCTGCTCGACGATCTTCTTCCACTTGGGCTTGTAGCGCGTGACCTCCTCGGTCCATTCCTTCCACACCGGCAGCTTCTCGCTCGGGCTGAGCGGATCGAAGATGCGCCAGATCTTGCCTTCCCCCGGCACCACCCACACCCAGATCGGCCGCGCGTTGCAGCGGTCGAACGTCAGCCCGAAGGCCAGGTGCGCCCCGGGCGGCGCGGTCGAGAAGCCGGCGTCGAGAAACCCCCCGCTGATGCTCGGAACGGTCGGAATCCCGCTCATGTACGCACTCCGATCCCTGCTTCACCAACCCCCAGGGTGGGCATTGCCCACCCTACTGCTCCTGCGTCTTCATCCACTCTTCCGCCCACTGCTTCAGCTTGGGGTTCTCACTCTTGACCCACTCCTTGGCCAGCGCGTTGTTGCGGTCCGTCCAGCGGCGGAACTGCTCCAGGTTCTCGTTCGCCTCGCTCTCCAGCGAGTTCTCGTACGCCTCGATGTTCGTCAGCATGACCTGCGTTTCGGCCACCCCCCGCACCGCGTCCTGCTTGGCCCGCCCCAGCGCCGCCCCCTGCGCGTTCACCTGCGACTTGAGCCCGCCGCACCAGTCCTGCACCTTCCGCAGCGCGGCCACGTGCGGCGCGGCCGAGCCGCCCAGCGTCTCCAGGTCGGCGCTCTTCTGCTGCGCCCACTGACTGACCGCGTCCAGCGCCTTCACAACGTCCTGGCGCTGCCCGGCCGGCCACTTGCCCGGCTGGTCGGCGTACTCGCTCTGCCACTGCCGCGCCCCGGCGGCGCGCTGCTCCATCTTCTCGGCGATCAGCCTGCGCTTGCGGCGCTGCTCAGCCCCCTTCTGGGCCGAGAGGTCCATGGCCTTCTCCAGTCCGCCGCCCTCGACGAACTCCCGCGCCTCCTTCGTCTCCTGCATCACCTGCACGCTCTGCCGCTTGGCCCACGCCTGACCGTCCTTGGCCTGCTGGCGGACGGCGTTCTGGTAGTCCTCGAGTTGCTTGGTCAGCTCCGCCTTGACCTGCTGCATGTCCATCTGCGCGCGCAGCTCGGCCTCGCGCGCCGCCAGTTCCTCGTCCCGCCGCACCTGCCGCTTCCAATGCTCGGCCTCCGCGATGCGCTCCTGTGCCTCCTGCCCGCGCTGTTCCGCCCAGGCCTCGCCCGTGTCCTCCGCATCGTTCGCCCAGGTCTCAACCGTCTGCAGCCCCTCCTGCGCCGGCGGCGGCCCCTCGCCGGCCGCCTGCATCTGCTTGGCCTTGTACGCGTTGTAGGCCTTCAGCTTCTTCAGCACCGGCTGGATCGTGCGCTCGTCCGGAATCGCGCTCGTTGTAGCCATCGCTTCACCTCAACACACGGCGCCCAGGGGTAGCGCCCGCCCCCCGTGGCGGACGTAGGAGACGCAGGGCTTTCCCTCCAACGTCGGCCACGGGGGGGGCCGACGCTACGCCCCGATTCAGCACCCGTGCGTCTCCTTCAACGCGCTGACCGTCGCCTCGTCCAACTGCCCCGTCAGCCCGACCGCCGCCAGCATCGGCCCCGCCACCGCTCCCGCGACCGCCCCCAGCGCTCCGCCGCCCCCGCCCAGCATCCCGCCCGGCGACGTCAGTTCGCCCAGCATCCCGCCCGCGCCCGCCGGCATCGCGCCCTTCTCCTTGCACCAGGTCTGGAACTCCATCAACGCCGCGCTGAACTGCGCCGTGCGCCGGTTGTCCTTCGGCTCCCCCGGATCGAACCCCAGGCTGGTCAGCCGCTGTGCCGACGGGTAGATGTTGGGGTCTTCCTCGTTACCGCCAAATCCGGCGTCGCCCAGCAGCCCCGCCACCACCTTGCCGACCGGACCGGCGACCGCCGACGCAGCCGACAACGCCGTCTTGGCGGCGCCCGACAGCCCTGACTTGGCCGCTCCCGCCAGCCCGCCGGCGGCACTCGCAGCGCCATCGAAGCCGCCGCTGATTCCGCCCGAGCCGACGCTGATGCCGCCCGACGCGCCGCCGCTCAAAGCCCCGCCCATGACGCCGCTCACGGCCCCCGTCGCCGCCCCGGCCAGGTCGCCCAGCCCGCCGCCCAGCGCTCCGGCGGCGGCACCGGCGACCGCGCCGAGCGCGCCCTCGACGTCGAGCGACGGTCCCTCGACCGGCCCGCTCATCGGCAGCGGCTGCAGGTAGCCGATCATGAGCTTGACGCGCAGGTTGTCGTCCGGGAGCACCAGCGTCGCTTCGAGCATCGTGTGCGGGATTTCCTCTTCGACCAGCCCGTCCGGGTTGGTCGTCTGCCCCTGCTGGACGAACGTACCGCGGAACATCGGCCCCGGCATCAGCTCGTACTTGCGGTTGGCCAGCGGCTGGTCGTTCTCGTCGTGCAGCTTCAGGCGCAGGAAGCGCTTGTTGCGTACGACGTGGAAGTCGTGCCAGGCATCGACCGGGCGCGACTCCTGCTTCTGCTCCAGCTCGGGGATGAACACCTCGTCGCCGGGCGCGAGCGTGTTCGGATTGACGCGCTCGGTCTTGAGCCTGGCGTTCTCGGGCGCGTTCCAGACGCGGTTCTCCCAGTCGGTGATCCCGTAGCTGGCCGCGATCGAACTGATCGTGTCGCCCTCCACGACCCGGTGAATGCCGTCCCTCGGTCTCTTGCGCGGTGCGTATGGCATATCCGCTCTCGCAGGGTGGGCACCGCCCACCAGGTCTCCGCGATTCCATCGCCCATGGGTGGGCGGCGCCCGCCCCGAACCCGTCGTCCCTCAGGCCACGGGCGCGCCGTCCCCGCCTTCCCCGCCCGCGGCCGGCCCGGCCTCCCACGTCGGCCCGTCCAGATCCGGGAACGTCACCTCGCAGCTCCCCGGATCGATGCCCCGGATTTCCGCCTCCCCGTTCTGGTCCAGCCGCCCGCGCGCCACCCTGGTCCCGTCCGGCAGTACCAGCGCGTAACGCTCGCCCACCAGCGGCTGCCCGTTGTCGTCCCACAGGCGGATGCCGATCCAGTGCGTCTGCTCCTCCGTCGCGTCCTCCTCGTTATGCAGCGGCCCGTCCTCGATCGGGTCGATCTCCCGCCGCTCCTGCTCATACGTGAAGTCCTGCCCCGGGTCGCCCGTCGCCGCCTCCTCCGGGTCGCTCGGCGGCGTCGGGCCCATCGCGATCGCCGGCGGCGCCGGCACGCCCGGCGGCGCGACACCCGAAGCTGGTACGGGCGCAACATTCCCCGGCCCCATGCCGACCGCCGTCACCGGCCCGGTCGCGACGGCCGCGGGCGTGACCGCGACCACCCCGGCGCCGCCCGCCGTCAACGTGATGACCGCGCTGGCGTCGAGGATGATCGTGGCGGCCTTGATGGACAGCACGCCCGAGGCCTGGATGGCCAGGTTGCCGGTGGCAATGATGGTGGCGTTGCCGCCGGCCTGAAGCTCAAAGTTGCCGCCGGCCGAAACCGCCTGGTTGCCGCCCACCGACAGCGACTGGTTCCCGCCGATGTCGATCATCTGGTTGCCGCCGGCCTTGAAGTGATCGTCGCCATCCACTTTGGCCTTGGCGTTGCCCTGCACGATGCGGTGGCTGTCCTTCTCGATCGTCTCGTACTTGTTGTTCTTGGCCCGCACGTCCAGGTTGCGCTGCGCGTGCAGGAAGACCTGCTCGTTATCCTTCTTGTCGTCGAAGCGCAGCTCGTTGAACCCGCCCCCGCCCGGCGAAGAGCGCGTCTTGATCGTGCTCTTGGTCTTGTCGTCCGGTCCGTAGGGCGGCTTGTTGTCGGCGTTGTAGACCCGCCCGGTGATGATCGGCTGGTCCGGGTTGCCCTCCAGAAAGCTGACGATCACCTCCTGCCCCACCCGCGGCAGAAACTGCATGCCGTACTGCCCGCCGGCGAAGTTCTGGCTCACGCGCACGAAACACGAGCTGTTCTCGTCGTGCTCGCCCTCCAGGTCCCAGTGAAACTGCACCTTCACCCGCCCGTACTCGTCCGTGTAAATCTCCTCCCCATCCGGTCCCGTCACCAGCGCCGTCTGGCTGCCGAGGATCACAGGCTTGGGCGTCTTGCGCGGCGGGCGGTAGGGCACCTCGGACGGAATCGTGCGCAGGTTGGCCTCGTATTGCAGCCCGGGCGCGCCGGCCGCCTCCTCGGCCGCGCTCTGCGGCTGCCGGCCGCGGTGCGTGACGTGCGTGATCAGGTACTCGCGGTTGAGCGCCTCGACCGGGTGCTCGATCAGGCTGAACTTGTGGCCCGGCGTCAGCCCGCGCGTGGTGGCGTCCATCTCGATCACCTGCCGCCCGGCCGCGAACTCCTCCAGCCGCACCCTGGCGTACTGCTGGCCGATGCTCTTTTCAATGTATTCGCCGGGAAAGTCGCTGAACTCCAGCGAAGTGTTCTTCTCGCCCTTGATCTCGCTGCGCAGCTCGAGCGCCGGACGCTTGAAGTCGTAGTCCTCCAGGCACACCGCCCCGATCTGGATCTCCTGCGCGTCACGCAGCCCGAACACCACCTCGCGGTCCTGTTCTGGAACCAGCCCCACCGGCTCGCGAAACGGCGTCTCCGCGTTCAGCTCGCTGACCGTGTGCGCCACGCCGCTGTCCCCGATCACCATCACGTGCCCGTCGGCGGTGTGCTCGAAGAAGTAGAAGATCCCCTCGTGCTCCATCAGCCGCGAGATGAAGTCCAGGTCCGACTCGCGGTACTGCACCACGTACTCGCGGGCCGCGTAGCTGCCCTCCAGCGCCAGCCGGTAGGCGTCCTCCGGAATGCCGGCCGTCTCGAACACCTTCTTGATGATCCCCGGCACGGTCATGTCCGGGCAGTTGTGCGCCTGGTAAATGCGCGACCGGATGCGCTTGGTCAGCAGCCAGTGCAGCGGCACGATCTCCGCCCGGTAGTACGTCAGCCGGTTCGCCTCCCCCGTCCGCGCGAAACGCCGCACGATCCCGTTGACGTACCGCGACCCCTCCGCCGACTGAATCCGCAGCACGCAGCGCTGCCCGACGACGGCGTCGAACTCGACGGCCGCGTTGTCCGAGCAGAAGTCCAGCGTGAAGTGATACAGCTCGCTCAGCCCCTCCGTCCCCCAGAAGCCCGTGACCTTCAGCTCCTCCACCGGCAGCTCGCCCACCCGGAACGTGAAGTCAGCCTCGTGCGCCAGCGGACGAGTCACTTCCGACGCCATGTTGCTCTCCTTGGACTCCAGCCGCGCTTCGCCCGCCCTGTCCAGGGGCCCGTCCTGCGGAACGGTGCACGACCTCACGCGAGCGCGGGTTTCCCGCTCGCGCGGGTGCACACTGTTCGGACGGACGCGCCCCGCCGCGTCAAACACGCCGCACGCGGCCGCTCAGCGCGCCGCAAGCCGTCACAAACCCAAGCGGGAACCGGACTCCCCGCTCCTCAGGAGCGCCGGGAGCCTCGCCGGACAATTGCCAACGGAGAGGGGGGGATTCGAACCCCCGGTAGAGCTGTTATGGCCCTACGACGGTTTAGCAAACCGCTGCCTTCAGCCGCTCGGCCACCTCTCCAGGTCGACCCGCACCGATCGACCCAGTTGCGACCGAGCGCGAGTACGGCAGCAAGATGCTACCACACCCGGCGGCAGCGTCAACGCCGCCGCCCGCGGCTCGCCGGGGTCCGACTATCGGACATCCCTCAGCGACATGATAGGCGGCCACGGGCCGGAGGTCCAGCGCGAGGGCAACGGGGAAGCGTAGCGCGCGGCGCTGATGACCGGGCAGCGAAACGCGTGACGAGGCCGTCCCTGGGAGTATGCCGCAGGGGGCCAACGGAGGGCGATCGCCGATGCAGAGCGTGCCCGGGGGACGAGACGCGCGCGTGCGAATCTGACCGTGAGGGGCGGTGAGGCGGGATGAACCCCTTCCGACGTGCCAGGAATCGCACTTGGCCGGGTCCGTGGGCGGCGCTCGCCGCCGCGGGCCTTGTCATTGCCCTGGGGCTGGCAATTGAGCGAGCACGCAGCCGCCCGCAGGCGCCCTCGGTTCGGTCGGATGAGATCGTCGTTGTGAGCTGCCTTCACGCTGGTGGAGCTGCTGCTGGTGGTCGCGATCATCGGGCTGTTGATCGCGATACTCCTTCCCGCGCTCTCGGGCGCGCGCAAACAGAGTCATTCCGTCGTGTGTGCCGCGAATCTGCGCACGCTCGGTTACGCCTGGCGCATCTACGCGAACGAGGCGCGCGACACGCTGTTGCCGGCCCGCCTGCCTCCCTACAGCCCCGGCGGTCATGGAGGCCCTCAGCCTGGCCGCCGTGTTCCTGCCCGGCGACCTCGACGGGGACTGCGACGTGGACCTGGCCGATCTCGCGATCCTGCTGTCGTCCTTCGGAACGAACGCTGGCGGCGACATCGACGGCGACGGCGACACCGATCTGGCCGACCTGGCGATCATCCTGTCGAACTTTGGCACGGCCTGCCCGTGAAAGGTGTACAGGACGCCGTGTCGGCAGAAGGCCGTCGCCCTGGCCGCAACCAACGCAACCGCGAAGGCGCTGAGGCGGCAGAGAGCGCAGAACGGGACTACGGTGTGGCCGCAGAGAATCTCCGCGAACCGCAGGAATGCTGACTGTGAGCAGGCACGGGCTGGCGCGGGCTCAGGCAATCGAGCGCAGCAGCACGGTGGCCCAGCAGGCGATCGCCTCGCCGCGGCCGACGGCGTCCAGGCCCTCGTTGGTGGTCGCCTTCACGCCCGCGTCGCCCACGGGGATGCGCAGCAAAGCGGCCAGCGAAGCGCGGATGCGGCCCTTGTATGCTTCGAGCCGCGGCCGCTCAGCGTGGATCACCACGTCCACGTTCACGGGCGCAAGGCCGGCGGCGGCGACACGCTCCAGGACGATCGCGACGAAGCGGCGGCTGTCGGCGTCCTTCCAGCGCGGGTCGTCGGGCGGGAACAGCTCGCCGATGTCGCCCAGCCCGGCGGCGCCCAGCAGCGCGTCGCAGACGGCGTGCAGAACCACGTCCGCGTCGCTGTGGCCCGCCAGGCCGCGCTCCGTCGGCACCTCGACGCCGCCGAGCACGAGCCGCCGCCCCGCAGCGGTGCGATGGATGTCGTAGCCGATTCCGGTGCGGAACATGGACTGGCGTCCTGCCCGGCCGCGTGTGAACACTATAATCCACGTGTCGTGCCCAGAGACAGCGTCAGGCTGAGAAAAGGGGCCGCCGCCGACCTGCGGGTGGACCGCGCCGCGGTGCTGGAGACTCCCTTTGGCGCGTACGCCCGGCGGCAGCTTCGCCGGCGAACGCGGCTGGGCCTGTTCGGCGTGGTGTTGATCGTGGCTGCGACGCTGCTGTACTGGCAGCTCCGCCCGGGAACCGAGCAAGGCGGCGGGCGCTATCCGGTCGTGGTGCGCTGCATCTCGTGCGGTTACGAGCAGACGCTGACCGTGCCGCTGTCCCAATCAGATCCGCTGGTGTGCCCGAATTGCGGCGAACGCTCGCTCCGTCCGCTGTGGCGCTGCCGCGACTGCGGCCGCATCTTTCAGCCGAAGGACACGATCAGGCCGACCCGCTGCCCGCAGTGCGGCAGCCAGCGCGTCGGCTCGGCGGCTGCAACGCCGTGAGCGCCGCGGCGCACGCCGCAGCCCGCTCGGCCTTGCGCCGTGTGCTGCGCAAGCCGGTGCGGTCAGCGGGGTTGCGGGAATCGACTTGCGTTGACGCTGCCGCGCGACCGATCTAGCATTTACTGCCGCGCGGCACGCAATTTGGCGCCCGCGGCGGACGCACGGAAGCGACGAGCGGGCGGCGGCGTCCGGTCGCCGACGCTGCGGTGGAGGCGTTTGATGACCAAACTCGACAATATTCTCACGGTTGTCGATCGGCATCTGGACAGCGGCAAGTTCCGGCAGCAGCACTGGGAAGGCACGTTCTTTGAATACCTCGACCTGGTGATCGCCAATCCGCGCATCGCGCGGAACGCCTTCCAGCGCATCTACGACATGATCCTGCACTACGGGACCACGCGCTACAACTGGTTCAAGCGGGAGTACGTGCACTACAAGTTCTTCGACGACCCGTTCGACAACGGGGCCGACGCCATCTACGGCCTGGACGCGGCGCTGATGCGGCTGGCCGAGACCTTCAAGGCCGCCGCCCAGGGCTACGGCACCGACCGCCGCATCCTGATGCTGCACGGCCCGGTCGGCTCCAGCAAGAGCACGATCGTGCGGCTGCTGAAGAAGGGGCTGGAACACTACTCGCAGCTCGACGAGGGCGCCCTGTACAGCTTCGCCTGGAAAAACGCGGGCGAGGACGGGCGGACCGAGATCCACGCGTGCCCGATGCACGAGGAACCGCTCAAGCTCATCCCGCGTAAGGCCCGCCGCGAGATCCTGGCCCAGATCAACGCCGACCTGCCGGAGGACCGCCAGGTGCGCGTCGACGGCGACCTCGACCCCTTCTGCCGCCGCATGTTCGAGGACCTGCTGCTCAAGTATGACGGCAACTGGCGCAAGGTGCTGGACCATGTGGTGGTGCGGCGGCTGATCCTGTCGGAGAAGGACCGCGTGGGGGTGGGGACGTTCCAGCCCAAGGACGAGAAGAACCAGGACTCGACCGAGCTGACGGGCGACATCAACTACCGCAAGATCGCGCTGTACGGCTCGGACTCCGACCCGCGGGCGTTCAACTTCGATGGGGAGTTGAACATCGCCAATCGCGGGGTGTGCGAGTTCATCGAGATTCTCAAGCTGGACGTAGCGTTTCTGTACGACCTGCTGGGGGCGACGCAGGAGCACACGATCAAGCCCAAGAAGTTCGCCCAGACGGACATCGACGAGGTGATCATCGGGCACACCAACGAGCCGGAGTACAAGAAGCTGCAGAGCAACGAGCTGATGGAGGCCTTCCGCGACCGCACGATCAAGATCGACGTGCCCTACAACATCCGCCTGCAGGACGAGATCAAGATCTACGAGAAGGACTTCGGCAAGGGCAAGATCAGGGGCGTGCACATCGCGCCGCACACGATCGAGATGGCGGCCATGTGGGCGGTGCTGACGCGGCTGGAGGAGCCCAAGAAGGCCGGGCTGACGCTGCTGCAGAAGCTCAAGCTGTACGACGGCAAGAGCATCCCGGGCTTCACGGAGGACAGCGTGCGCGAGCTGCGCGAGGAGGGGCCGCGCGAGGGCATGCAGGGCATCAGCCCGCGCTACATCCAGGACAAGATCTCCAACGCGCTGGTCAGCGAGCAGGCCCAGGCCGAGCGCTGCATCAACCCCTTCATGGTGCTCAACGAGCTGGAGACCGGATTGAGCCACCACTCGCTGATCTCCGACGACGAGCAGCGCAAGCGCTACAAGGAGCTGCTCTCGGTCGTGCGCGAGGAGTACGAGGACATCCTCAAGACCGAGGTGCAGCGGGCCATCTCGGCCGACGAGGACGCCATCCAGCGGCTGTGCGCCAACTACATCGAGAACGTGCGCGCCTACACGCAGCACGAGAAGGTGCGCAACAAGTACACCGGCCGCGACGAGGAGCCGGACGAACGCCTGATGCGCTCGATCGAGGACAAGATCGACATCCCCGAGAGCCGCAAGGACGACTTCCGCCAGGAGATCATGAACTACATCGGCGCCCTGGCCCTGGACGGCAAGCGGTTCGAGTACCACACCAACGCCCGGCTGCTGAAGGCCCTGGAGCTGAAGCTGTTCGAGGACAGCCGCGACACGATCAAGCTCAAGAACGTGGTCAGCGGCGTGGTGGACGAAGAGACGCAGGCCAAGATCGACGTGGTCAAGCAACGGCTGATCAAGTTCTTCGGCTACAACGAGACCAGCGCCACCGACGTCTTGAACTACGTGGCCAGCATCTTCGCCCGCGGCGACGCCAAACAGCGGGAGTAGCCATGGTGGTTCGGACGCTCGACGAACACGGAGAGGTGATCGCGCACCGGTTCCTGATGGTGTGCTACGACCCGTGAGCTCAGCTTCCTCCTTGAAGCTCAAACCCGCGCTGGCCCGCCGTTCCGACCAACCCGCCACCAGCATCCCCCGAAACTCCCGCCGGAAGTGTCACGCACCCGGTTCCAACCGGCGGGCGTCCGTCTAATTGCACGCCGCGTCCCAGCCTCTACAATCCGCCGTTCGGCTCGCGGACCGGCATGGCGCTGTGTCGGCCGGCAACGGGTTGCCGCGGCCTGGACACGATGTCCGGCAGCCGGCACTCGCGCCGCCCCGGCCGGCCGACGCTCGGAGTTGCATGGACACGCGCCGACTGTTCCTCGCCATGGCGCTGGCCATGGCGGTGTACCTGCTTTACACGCAGCTCTACCCGCTGGTTTTCGGACCCCCGCAGCCGGCCGTGCCCGTCAGCGCGCCCGGTCCCCAGCTCGCCACTGCGCCGGCCAGCGACCCGACGACTGTGCCCGCGCCGGGATCGCCGCCGCGATTGTTCAGCTTCACCGCCGGGCCGGAGGAGACGCGCTTGCGTCTGGGTGGCGGCCCGCAGGATGCACTGGAAGTCGAGCTCAGTTCGCGTGGGGCGGCGCTCCGGCGCATCCTCCTGACGGCGCAGCGCAACGAGCGCTACGTGCACCGCCAGGCGCCGCGCGGCAATGAGCCGTACGAGCTGCTGCATCCCATTCCGGCCGGCGACTCGCCGCTGTACTCCTTCGCCACGCGGCAGGTGACCGTGACGCGTGAGGGCCAGGCCGCACCCTGGCCGCTGGATGAGCTCGTCTGGGAGACGGTCGAACAGACGGCCTATCGAGCCGCCTTCGCCACCACGCTGCGGGCCGAGGAGGGCGAGGGGGCGCTGCTGCGGCTGGTCAAGACCTATGAGCTGCGGCCGGGCACAGCGCTGATCACGCTGCGCCTGGCGGCCGAGAACCTGAGCGAAGCGGCGTACCAGCTCAGCTTCAAGCAGGATGGCCCGCTGGGCATCCCGCGGGAGGAGCAGCAGTACGACATGCGGCGGGTGCTGGCGGCCGGGCGTGCGGCGGACGGCACGGTCAAGACGATCAAGGCCTTGCAGCGCGGCGACTTCAAGGACGGCGAACGCGTGCTGGCCGACGCGGGCATGGAGCTGAAGTTCCTGTGGACGTCGCTGTCGAACAAGTACTTCGGCGTGTTCACGCGGCCGCTGCCGACCGCCGGTGCGACGGCGGACTATGTCTTCCGGGTCGTGGCGCTGAAAGCGGCTCCGGGGATTGTGGACGAGAACCCGGGCGACCTGCTGGCGCGGATTGAGACCGTGGCCGCCGCGCTGGCTCCCGGGCAGAAGCTGGAATACACGTTTGAGATCTACGCCGGAACGAAGGACGCCAAGGACCTGAAGGCGGTCAGCCCGGCGTTCGCGGACACCGGGCAGCTCGGGTACGTGCTGGCGCAGGCGGCCGACTACTACTGCTGTTGCACGTTCATGTGGCTGACGGACCTGATGGTCGGGCTGCTGGATCTGATCCACCGGCTGGTGCGCAACTACGGCGTGGCGATCATGGTGCTGGTGCTGATCGTGCGGACGCTGCTGCACCCGCTGACGGTGTTCCAGCAGAAGTCGATGTTCCGCACGCAGGAGGGGATGTCACGGCTGCAGCCGAAGATGGCCGAGCTCAAGCAGCGCTACGGCAATGACCGCGTCAAATACAACCAGGAGATGATGAAGCTCTACGGGGAGGAGGGCGTCAACCCCATGGCGCCCATGGTGGGGATGCTGCCCATGTTCCTCCAGATGCCGATCCTGATCGCCCTGTGGACCGGGCTGAACACCGACGTGCACCTGCGGCACGCGCCGCTTCCGCTGTTTCCCCGGCTGTTCGGCGACGGCTGGTGGATCGACGACCTCTCGGCCCCCGACGAGCTGATCCAGTTCCCAGGCGGGGGCATCACCATCCCCATCCTCGGCTGGCTGCCGTTCATCGGCTACGTGTTCAGCAACATCAGCGCGCTGAACGTGCTGCCGCTCGTGATGGGGATCAGCATGTGGCTGCAGCAGAAGTACATGCCCAAGCCGCACCTGGAGGCCCGCAAGCAGGCCGCCGGCGGCGCCAAGAAGCCGGAGCGCAACGCGCTCGGGATGACGCCGGAGGAGCAGCTCCGCCAGCAGCAGATGATCGGCTACCTGATGTGCTTCATGTTCCCGCTCCTGTTCTACTACATGCCCAGCGGGCTGAACCTGTACTGGATGGCCACCAACGTGTTCGGCATCTGCGAGTCGCTGATCATCCGCAAGCAGCTCCGCCAGGAGCGCGAGCGCCGCGAGCGGCTCGGCCCCACGCCGCAGCAGCCCAGGAAGGCGAGCTTCCTGGCCCGCTTCTTCAAGCAGCTCGCCGAGCAGGCCGGGGACCTGCAGAAGCGCGCCGACGAGATCTCCCGCCAGCCCGCCCGCACGCCGCAGCGGCTCCGCAAGGAGAAGCTCGGCAAGCGACCCAAATGAGCCGCCCGCGACCCGCCGGCGCAACCCGCGTTCCCTCGCCGCAGCGGCTGCGCCGTCTGGCGGAGGGGGCGGCCCTCATCGGCGGGCGGATCGTGCGGGCCGCGTACGGCCGCTCGTACACCGTATCGCTGAAGCGCGACGGCAGCGAAGTGACGACGATCGACCTGACTGCGGAACGGGGAATCCTGGCCTGTCTGCGCGCGCAGCGCCCGCAGGACGTGTTCATCGCGGAGGAGAGATCGACCCCGAACGGGCGCGCCGCGCCCGGGTTCTGGAAGCAACGACCCGAGGCCCGAAAGGCGGAAGCCCACCTTGTCTGGGCGATCGACCCGCTCGACGGCACGCGCAACTTCATCCGCGGCGTGCCGCTGTTCGCGTGCAGCGTCGCGGCTTTACAGGACGGCGAGCCGGTCGCCGGCGCGATCTACGACCCGCTGCGCGACGTGCTGTACTCGGCCGCCGCGGGCCACGGCGCGTTCGCCAACGGCCGGCGGCTGCGGCTCACGCAGGGTGCATCGCGGCGCGGCAACGCGGCGGACGGCGTCCTCGCCCCGCGCCGCAGGCTGATCGTCGCCATACCCAGCGTGCGCTGTCGGATGGCGCGCGGCCTCGTGCGGCGCGTGCTCGCGCAGCACGTGGTCCGCAACCTGGGCACCACGGCGCTGCACCTGGCGCTGGTGGCCGAAGGCGGCTTCGACGCCGCCATCTCCAACAACTCGCGGCTCTGGGACATTGCGGCCGGCGCGCTGCTGGTTATCGAAGCCGGCGGGGTGATCAGCACGCCGGACGGCCAAGCGCTGTTTCCGCTGGACATGCGCGCCTATCGCGGCGGTCCGATCCCCACGCTGGCCGGGGCGCGGGCGGCCCACGCCCGGCTGCTGCGCGGCGCGTGACGGCAGCCTCCGGGCGGCAGGCTCTCCTCGTCAGGATGGCTGTGGAGCGAGACGTTCTACGCGCGGAGACCTTGGTGAGGGCGAATCCTCAGAACACGCAGCGCAAGCAAGCGCTGGAGGACGCTCAGGCTCGTCGGCGGCGCGCCAACGCGGCTGCGCCGAGCAGGCACAGGGTGAAGGTGCCCGGCTCCGGCAGTGGGATATTGATGAATGACTCGCTGCCGCCGGACGCGAACCCCTGCACGTGGATGCCGATGCGCAGCGCGCCGGTGCGCAGGTCATCGAGCACGTCGGGGATGGTCTTGCCCTCCATCAGATCGAAGACGATGCCCAGCCGCTCGCCAGGGTTCACGCCCAGCGGCTCGACGGGCGGGTCGGAGTCGGCGGAGAAACCCAACGTCGTCTCGAAGGGCGGGTCGGCCATCTCGCCGCCGGGAAGGTTGGGGGGGTCGGCCCCCTGCGAGAATTCGACGTTGTTGGGATCGTTCTCGAGGAAGGCGATGCCCAGCAGGCTGCCGTCGTCGAAGTAGATGTCCGTAATGGAGGAGGCGTTCGGCCCGAGGTTGATGAACGTGAAGCGGACCTGATTGTCGCGCTGCAGCGCCCCGCCGATGTCGTTGCCGACGTCGACATTCATCTGGCCTTCACCGGTGGCGGTGTCGTCGGCGTTGTTGTTGGTCAGCCCATCGAACGGCAGCGTGGCGAACACGTCGGCCCGCGCCAGGTCCGAACAGGCGCTCCCCAGAATCAGACCTGCAAGCCCAAAACGCCTGAACATGAACCCCTCCTGCCCGGTGCTGTAGCCGCTCCACCGTAGCGGCGCGCGCCAGCCGTGGTCAAGGCGATTTCGTCCTATAGTAGGCAGATTCGACCTGAGAACGCGCTGCGTTCGGGGTCGCGGTCGCAGGCCGAATATGGTATCCTCGCTGCCGTCGTCTCCGATACGCTGCCGCCCAGCCGCGGCCGCGCGCCGATCGGCCCTCGGCGGTGTGCCCAGTTCGCTGGAGGTCGCGTGCGAAGGAGCCTGCCATGCCAGAAGTACAGGTCGATGCGAGTCGGGCGGAGCTGCTGCGGAAGGTGCTGGACGATTGCCTGCGGCGGCGCTCGTCGGGCGAGGCATTACCGGACGCTGTCGTCATCTCCTCGCACCCGGAGCTGATGCCTGAACTGGAGCAGGAGCTGCGGCAGGCGGCGACGGTCGAGCTGTCGGTCGGGCAACAGACGCTGACCAGCGCGGGCATAGGCAGCGCCGAGCGCTCGGAGAGCGGCGCGGCGGTGATGCCGGAGAGCTTTCCGGGCTACGAAATCATCCGCGAGATTCACCGCGGTGGGCAGGGGGTAGTTTATCAGGCCCTGCAGAAGTCGACGCGACGGCGGGTTGCCCTCAAGGTGCTGCACGGCGGCGCGCTGGCGGATGAGCGTGCCCGCGCGCGGATCGAGCGCGAGGTGCAAATCCTCGGGCAGATCACACATCCCAACGTCGTCGCCGTGCACGACAGCGGCAGCGTGGCGGGCTGCCTGTATTGCGCGATGGATTACATCGCCGGCCAGCCGCTGGACGCGTACCTGACGCAGCGGCGGCTGTCGAGCGAGGACGCGTTGCGGCTGTTTGCGCGGATTTGCGAAGCGGTCAACGCGGCCCACCTGCGCGGCGTGATCCACCGCGACCTCAAACCGGCGAACATTCTGGTGGACTCCAACGGCGAGCCGCACGTGGTCGACTTCGGGCTGGCGCGGCTGGCGGTGGACGTGGGCGGCGACTCGGACGCATACCGCATGACGATGACCGGGCAGTTCCTCGGCTCCGCGCCGTGGGCCTCGCCGGAACAGGCCGAGGGCATCGTCGGTCGCATCGACATCCGCACCGACGTCTATTCGCTGGGCGTGATCCTGTACCAGATCCTCACGAACCGCTTCCCGTACGAAGTCACCGGAAAGATCACGGACGTCCTGCGGCGCATCGTGCACGAGGAGCCGGCCCGGCCCAGCACGGTCCGCCGCCGAATCAGCGGCGATCTCGACACGATCGTGCTCAAGTGCCTGGACAAGTCGCCGGAGCGGCGCTACCAGTCGGCCGGCGAGCTGGCCCGCGACATCCGCCATTACCTGGCCGGCGAGCCGATCGAAGCCCGGCGCGACAGCGCCCTGTACGTGCTGCGGAAGCTGCTGGCGCGTTATCGCCTGCCCGCGGCGGTCGGGACGGCGTTCCTGGTGCTGATCGTCGCCTTCGCCGTCACGATGACGTTGCTGTGGCAGCAGGTGCGGCGCGAGGGGCAGCGCACCGCATGGGTGGCCGACTTCCTGGACCGCGTGCTTCTGACGGTGGATCCGGAGCAGGCGGAGGCCTCGCTCCAGACGCCGCTGTACGCCGCCCAGCTCGAGACGGTCGAGAACGCGGCCCGCAAGGTCCCCGATCTCTCCAGCGACCCGCAAGTCGAGGCCCGCATCCGCAACACCCTCGGGCGGCTGTTCATCAACCTCGGCCGCTACGAAGAAGCCCGCCAGCAGCTCCAGACCGCGGCCGATCTGCGGTTGACCACCTACGGCCAGCATGCCGCGCAGACGGCCGAGAGCCAGCACTACCTGGCCTGGGCGCTGAAGGAGCTGGGCCGCTTCGACGAGGCGGACCGCCTGTATCAGCAGGCGTTGCAGGTGCGGCGGGCGCTGTTCGGCAGCGGCGGCCCGGTGGCGGAGACGCTCAACAACGTCGGACAGCTCTACTACGCGCAGCAGAAGTATGACCAGGCCGAGGCCTGCCTGCGGGATGCGCTCGCACTGCGCCAGCGTGGGCGGGACAACGAGAAGGACATGGCCACCGGCCTGGCGAATCTCGGCTCCGTGCTGCGCGACACCGGCCGGCTGGACGAAGCCGAGTCCCTGCTGCGCGACGCGCTCGAAATCCGCCGCCGCGTGCTCGGCGAGCAGCACTTTCACACCATCGTCAGCATGAACAAGCTGGGGCTGCTGCTGCGTGACCGCGGCCGCGCGAGCGAAGCGTGCGAACTGCTGGAACGCACGCTCGAGCTGCGCCGCCAGGTGCTGCCCAAGGAGCATCCGCACATCGCCGTCAGCCTGGCCAACCTCGGCATGGCGCTGGCCGACGAGGGCAACTATGCGGCCGCGGTCGGGTACCTGGAGGACGCGCTGACCCGTTTCAAGGTCGACCCGCGGGCCAACCTGTATCGCATCCACCGCACGCTGACCGAGCTGGTCGAAGCGCTGCGCGGGCTGGGCGAAAGCGCGGCGGCGGAGCAGCGGATCGCCGATACGCTGGCCGCCATGCCGCGCGACGATCCTCAGGCACGCGAGTTGCGCGCCCGGGCGCGGCTGCTGCTGGCGGAGCTGCATCTGGCGGGCAGCGCGGCCGAGTCAACGGAACGCGAGCTGCGTGGTCTGGCGAGCGAGCTGGAGGCCGATCTGGGCGCTGCGCACGAGGTATCCGCACAGGCCAGAAGCCTTCTCGGCGCCTGTCTGGCGCGGCTCGCGCGCTACGACGAGGCCGAACCGCTGCTCATCCAAGGCCACGAACAGCTGCAGACCGCGCTCGGTCCACGGGCCGACGAGACCCTGGCCGCAGTGCGCCGGCTCATCGAGTTCTACACGGCCTGTGGTCAACCGGACGAAGCGGAGCGGTACCGTCAGCTCTTGCCCGCCGGCGAATAGCCGCGACCCCGCGGGCTGCGCTGGCCGCCAGCCCTCAACCCAGGCCGCGCGGGTATGATTGCGGCCATGAACGAGACGGCCCCCTCGCAGACCGCCGCCGACGCGCTGCGCGAGCTGCCGTCCGTTGATGTGTTGCTGCGCCAGCCGGTGGTCGCGCGCCTGCTGGACGAGTTCGCGCGCGGCGAAGTGCTGTATTGCGTGCGCGGCGTGCTGGACGAGCGGCGGCAGGCGATTCGGGCCGGCGGCGCGCCACCGATCGACACGCCCTCGCTGGCGCTGGAGATCCGCCAAAAGCTTTATCAACGCGCGCGGCCGGCGCTGCGGCGGGTGATCAACGCCACCGGCGTAGTGCTGCACACGGGGCTGGGGCGGGCGCCCCTGGCGCAGGAGGCGATCGAGGCCATCGCCGAGGTCGCGGGCGGGTACTCGAACCTCGAGCTGAACCTCGCGACCGGGGAGCGCGGCGACCGGCACGAGCACGTGCGCGAGCTGCTGCGCGAGCTGACGGCGGCCGAGGATGCGCTGGTCGTCAACAACAACGCGGCGGGCACGTATCTGACACTGAACACGCTCGCCGCCGGCCGCGGCGTGGTGGTCTCGCGCGGGCAGCTCGTCGAGATCGGCGGCTCGTACCGCATGCCGGACCTCATGGCCGCGGCGGGCTGCCGCATGATCGAGGTCGGCACGACCAACCGCACGCGGATCGCCGACTATGACCGGGCGATCGACGAGCAGACCGTCGCGCTGCTGCACGTGCACACCAGCAACTACCGCATCCGCGGCTTTGTTCAGCAGGTCCCGGTCGGCGAGCTGGCCGAGCTGGCCCACCGGCGGAAACTGCTGGCCATCGACGACTTGGGCAGCGGCCTGCTGGACCGCGGCATCCCGTGGCCGGACAGTCGCTCACCGGAGTTAGGGGACCGGCCTCCGGCCGGTCGTGAGGACAGGCCAGAGGACAGAGCCGAGGACACACCAGAGGTCGGTCTTCCTCCGCAGCCCTCGCACTGGGACGAGCCGACCGTGCGCGAGAGCGTCGCCGCCGGCGCGGACCTGACGCTGTTCAGCGGCGACAAGCTGCTGGGCGGGCCGCAGGCGGGCGTGATCGTCGGCCGCGCCGCCCTGATCGAGCGCCTGCGGCGCAACCCGCTGATGCGCGCCTTCCGGCCCGGAAAGCTGACCTTCGCCGCGCTGGAGGCCACGCTGCGGCTGTATCGCGACCCGGAGTCGCTGGTGCGCCGTCTGCCCATCTTCCAGATGCTCGCCGCCCATGCGGGCACGCTTGAAAACGCCGCCCGCCACCTCGCCGATCGCATCCGCCAGTCGCTCGCGGAAGCGACCGTCACGTGCGCGCCAGACCACTCCGAGGCCGGCGGGGGCTCCTTGCCGACCGTGCCATTCCCGACCTGGACGGTGCGCGTCCGACACCCATCCCTGCACGTCCAGGCGCTCGCCGGCGCGCTCCGCCGCCGCGACCTGCCGATCGTCTGTCGCATTCATGAGGACGCGCTGGTGTTCGACCTGCGGACGCTACGGGCGGACGACGCCGAGCAGATTGCGGCGGCGTTGCGGGAAGTGACGCGCGAGCTGCTGGATCGATAGCAACGTTCGGGCAGCAGATGCCAAGTGCGGAGGCCGGCGGCCCCGCGCCCTCGGGAATGCGAGTGAGGAAGCGCCGAAGCGCAAGAACACGAGGCGCAGGCCAGCGCCTGGGACGACAGCGCCTGCTGGCGCTGCGCGTTCTGACTCGGGTGTACGCGATCGACTCGCGTGGCTGCCGCCGTTCTTCTCCTTTTCACTTTGAATTCGCTATTTCCGCTTGTACATGCCCTTCTCGCACGCGGCCACGAACGTTTCGGCCTTGCCCTTCAGGCTCTCCCAGGTCTGGCGGATGTGGTCGGCCTCCTCGGCGGTGATCTGGCCGTCGTTCTCGATGCTGCGGCTGACGGCCGAGAGCATATGGCCGAAGTCCGCGACCATGCGCTGCGTGGTGGCCAGCATCTGCTCTTCCCGGGCGCCGGGCCTGACCTGCGGGTTCTTGACGAAGGTGCCGCCGGCGACGTGGCAGAGCCAGTTGATCAGGCGGTCGTCCCGCGTGGCCAGATAGATCTCCTTCAGCCGGTCCAGCGGGTTCAGCGCACCGGACGCCCCCGGGTCGTCGTGGGTCGACTCCTGGCACCACTTGTAGACCAGCGCGGTGCTCAGGTTGAGCCGCGCCGCCAGCCCCTTGATCCCCACCTTCTCGGCCGCCTCGCGCAGGACTTCCCAGGATTTCACGCATCACCAGACCGGGTCGCCGAAGACCGCATCGACATGCCACCACCCACACGACGTCGAACGCTGGACGGCATTGTGCTTGGCGCAGCGGCGGGCGTCAACGCCCGCGCTCGCCCGGTCGGGGTGAGCGAGATCGTGGGTAAGACACCGCCCGACGCCTGCTGCCGCGCGCCGCAACCGCCTGCGTGGCGCAATGGCCTGTGTGGCACAGGCCGCCCTCGTCTGTACTTGTCGAGGCGCGGCGGAGGGGCGCGAGGTTCTCCGGGCGAGACTCTTGAGCTCAGTAATACTCGGGCGGCAGGACCGTGAACCAGCGCAGGCGTTCGCCGAGCGAGTCCGGCCAGCCGCTGTCCATCACGTGCAGCGGCATGGCTCGGGCATGCCCGTCGAAGAACATGGCGTTCAGTCCGCCGGGGTGGCGCTGGTCGTTGGCGATGCGCGGGTGGACGCCGAACGGGATTTGCGCCATCAGGTACGCGTGGTGGAACCGGAACTCGGACCACATCAGTTGGACGTGGGCTTCGCTGACGTAGACGGTCTCAGACGGTTCCTTGTACGCCGCGATGTCCTCCAGCCTGGACATTCCCTGATAACCGACCGTGCCCAATATGACGGGCTCCCACTGGGCGTCCTCGTCCGGCGGCATGTTGTGCGCCAGGTCCCCAGTCGATGCTGTTTTGCGGGAACGGGATCGGGAAGGCGCTGGCAACGTAGTCGAGCAGGCTGGTGTCGATCGACAGTTCCTCGGGGTTCGGGAGTGGGTCGTGCAATTCGTCAGGAAAGTCGGGACATTGCCAGACTTGGCCGACCTCCCGCAGCACCCTGCGTAGAAACCGCTGTTGTTGCGGGGTCGGGTGGCCCGACGGCCCACTCCACAGCGAGAGCGGGTCCCCGTCAAACCCCGTGTACGGCAGCACTGCCGTGACGAATATGTTGTACTCCCGTGAAAGGACTCTCATGATTCCGCGTGGCAGATAGCCCGAATGGTCCGCGGCGTACATGTAGCACGCCTGCCCGATGGTTCGCAGGTTGCGCAGACAGACGGCGGCGCCGTTCCCCGCGTTGCCACGATCGACCGTGGCAAGGACAGCGCCAACCAGCAGCGTAGTCGCCACGAGGACAACGAGCAGCTCAGTCGGCGTGAAAGCTTTCGAGGGTTTGCGACGCATGAATGACTCCTTCTATGCGGTTTCCAGTACACGAGTTTCGCGCGCTTGTCAGGTAGCATCCGCCCCCTGGCGACGTTCCGAGCCGGACCAGTTACGGCCCGGTTCAATCGCCCCATGACTGGTGCGGCTCGGCGCGTCCGCCACGGGGGGCGGACGCTACGAAGCTTGGCCGTGGTAGCGCCCCGGACACGGCCTGGCTGCGCCAGACCATGCCACCCAACGCCACCGGGCGGTCCCGCGAAGGCCGTGCGGCGCGGTTCCGCAGCACGCCGCTTTCCATTACCTCACGGCGTAAGATTCCCGCGCGCGCAACGCGAAATTCCGCTTTTTTCAAGAATCCGGTTCGGGGTCCCGCGGCTGGGCCCGCAGGCTTGCGCCTGCCGCTCTGAAAGGCGGTCGGCCACCCGTCGGAGCGGCACGCGCGAGCGTGCCGGCTGACGCGGGGCCGCAACGCTTCCGGGGCGGCGCGCTCCCGAATCCGGGCGCGGGCTGTGCACGCCTCGGGTTCTGGGGGTACCGAAACCCGGGCGCGACGCCCCGCACCACCGCGCCGACGTTGACGCCGTCGGCCGAGCGTCGCAGAATGCGCGGTAGACGCGAAAACGGGCGACCCAGTCCCGGTGATGAGTTAACGGAGCGATCGGGGCGCCGGCGCATCGACCCCTGACCGCCGCCCGCCGAAAGGAGGTTGGACCGTGGCATATGAAGTTCCTGCACTGCCCTACGCGTTCGACGCGTTGGAGCCGCACATCGACGCCAGGACGATGGAGATCCACCACGACAAGCACCACGCCGCGTACGTGAACAACGTCAACAAGGCGCTGGAGGGGCAGGCGGCCCTGGCCGCCAAGCCGATCGAGAAGCTGCTGCGCGAGGTCAAGGACGTGCCCGACAGCATCCGCCAGACGGTGATCAACAACGGCGGCGGGCACGCCAACCACACGCTGTTCTGGCAGATCATGGGCAAGGGCAAGGGCGGCCAACCGAAGGGCGCCCTGGCCGACGCGCTCAAGAGCACCTGGGGCAGCTTCGAGAAGTTCAAGGAGACGTTCTCGAACCTGGCCGCGACGCGCTTCGGCAGCGGCTGGGCGTGGCTGGTGCTGGACCCGCAGGGCAAGCTGCAGGCGTATTCGCTGCCCAATCAGGACTCGCCGTACATGCAGGGTCACACGCCGATCCTGGGCCTGGACGTGTGGGAGCACGCCTACTACCTGAAGTACCAGAACCGCCGCCCGGATTACGTCGCCGCCTGGTGGAACGTGGTGGACTGGGACAAGGTGGCGGAGCTCTACGCGGCGGCGAGACGAGGACGATAGTGTCCTGCTTCGCCCGTTCGTTGCGCAAGTCAGGGAACGTGGGCGCGCGAGCAAGGTGCGCGCCGTGGCCTCGATGACCACGGCCTGGCTGCGCGAGACCGTGGCACCCAACATGCTCTGGGTCGTCGTGGCGAGCGCTGCGACGCTCACATCGTCGGGACTGGCTCAAGATGCGCTGCGTTATCGCCTGGAGCCGGGCGACCGGATCGTGTATGAGCGCCGCGTCCGCCTCACGCCGCTCGACCGGGTCGCGCCGCAGGGACCGACCGCTGGCGGGCCGCAGGAGTTCCGCGAGCAGATTCAGATCTGGTGCCTGAGCGGGCCGCGCGCGGCGCGGCGCGTCTTCCTCGACGTGACGCGCGTCGCCGACGGCCGCACCCAGCCGCCGGTCGGCGTGGTGCTGACGGTGGATGCGCGCGGCGTAGCACAGTTCGAGGACGAAGTCGTGGGGCGACTGGGCGAGGTCGAGGCGGCGCTGGAGGTCTTGCCGATCCTGCCGCCGGCGGTCCTGGCCGAGCCGACCTGGCGGACCGAGGCGGACGTGTACGGGCGAAGCCGGGCGTGCACGCAGCGCGGGGGCGGTGAGGACGAAGGTTCGGCCGTGCGGGTGGACTTCACGCTTGAGGACCTGTTCGGCGTCGGCGAAATCAGCGGTCACGAGCACCGCGGCAGCTTCTGGTTCGACGCAAAGGCGGGCCTGGTATCACGGGTGGAAACGCTGACCATTGATCGTCCGGCCGGCACGCGCACCGAGTCGGTCATCCGCCTGCATGCCCGCCGCAAGCAGGACGAGCGCTCGTGCACGCTGCGCGACCAGGAGGCCGAGCGGCTGCTGAACACGCTGCGATTGGAGGACCGGCTGCTGGATGAGGTGGTTACGAAGCCGGCCGCGATCGACACGATCCTGGATCGCCTGGACCGTGTGTGGGGCGACTTCCTGGCCGAACCGCCGCGCGACGCCGACTCCCCGCTGCGGCGCGTCGCAGCCGCACGGCGCGAGCGCCTGAAAACGGAAGCGGCCGGGCTGCGCGAGCAGGCGCGGCTGGCGGCGGAGTGGCTGGGGCGGCCGGCGGCGCAGTGGTCGCTGCAGGACCTGGACGGGCAGACGGTGCAGAGCGAGGCGCTGCGTGACCGCTACGTGCTGGAATGCTTCTGGAGCGCGGCCTCCGTCCCTTCGCTGCGGACGTTCCAGACGCTGCGCGGCCTGCGGCAAGCCATTCCGGAAGAGAAGCTGCGGATCGTGTGCATCAACGTCGATCCCGACCCGGACGCGGCCCGGCGCGCCGCGCAGCGCTGCGGGCAGAGCCTGCCGCACCTGCTCTCCGGTCCGCCGCTGGGCGGTGAGCTGCCGCGCGAGCTGCCGGTGCTGCGGCTGCTGGACCGCGAGAGCCGCGTGCGCTGGATCGACTTCGGCTGGCGGCGGTCGCTGGTCGAGCCGCTGGCGCCGATCGTACAATAGACCAATGGCAGGTCGCCGATGGATGCGTAGCGTCGGCCCTCCGCGGCCGAGGTAGGCAGCAGCGTCGGCCCCGGTGGCCGACGTAGGCCTTCAAAGGGCCTACGGCCGCCGCAGTGCCGCCGCGCCGCCTGCGCTTCCCGGTTCTTCAGCGACCTGTTCGCGGTCGGGCGAGGTGGTGATGAGGAGCAGCAGGCGAATGGGGCGACTGGCCGCAGCCGCCGCGATGACGATCCTGTGCGGCTGCGCGAACGCGAAGAGCATCGAGCCGGTCGCCGCCCCGCTGCGCGACCTGGATGCAGCCGAGATCGAGGCACGCGTGGCGCACGTCCGCCAGGACCCGCTCGGGTACCTGCGCGAAGTGGCGAAGAAGTGCTCCACCCTGGAGCAATACACCGTAACGTTCATCCGCCAGGAGCGGCGCGGCTTTGGGCTGCTCCAGCGCCTCTACGAACCGGAGCGCATCGCCTGCTGGTTCCGCCGCTCGCCCTTCAGCATCCGCATGAAGTGGCTGGACGAAGACGTGAAGTATGGGGAATCGACCTATGTCGCGGGCCAGGACGACGACCGCGTGCGCTTCGTGCCGCGCAACGGGCTGTTCGGCCTGCCGCCGGGCGTGGTGCGCATTCGCCCCGCAACGTCGGTGACGTGGGGCGAATCGCGGTATCCGGTGACGGACTTCGGGCTGGAGCGGCTGATGCAGCGCGTGTTCAAATCGATCGAGGAGGAAGGCGGCCACGTGACGGTCTCGTACGAGGGGTTGACCTGCCTGAACGGCTCGGACCGCCCGCTGCACTTTGTGCGGCTCGAGTATCCGCCTTGGCACAAGCCCGCACCGCTGCTGGAGCTGTACCTCGACGTCCAGACGGACTGGCCGGTGTGCTCGCGGATTCTGTTCGCAAACGGGGAGCTCGACGGGGCGTACGTCTACCAGGACCTCAACCCGCGCGTGAAGCTCACCGACGAGCACTTCCTGCTCGACGCCGAACGCGCCCAGGCTGCGGCGGCACAGCCGACCTATCCGCAGGCCGGCTCTGCGCGCTGACTCCGGCGTGGCGCTATTGGGGGCCAGGGCCGTTTCCGCTGCAAGAGCCTCGTGCCACAGAGCAGGGGCCGCCCTCCGCGACGGATGTAGACGACGGAAACGTCCCCCACGCCTTACGTCGGCCACGGGGGCGCCACGAGGGGCCGACGCTACGCGCTTCGCAGTCCGCGCCGCCTCGTGTTCGGCTACCATGCCGCGCCGGAACCGCGACTATGCGTCCCTGGACGCCGGAAGACGCCAGCTTCATGCACCGCGCCTTGCGGCTCGCGCTGCGCGGGCAGGGCCGCGTCGAGCCCAACCCCATGGTCGGCTGCGTGATCGTCCGCGAAGGCCGAGTGATCGGCGAGGGCTGGCACCGGCGCTTCGGCGGGCCGCATGCGGAGGTGGAGGCGCTGCGGCGCTGCCGCTCTTCGCCGCGCGGGGCGACCGTGTACGTCGCGCTCGAACCGTGCTGCCACTACGGCAAGACGCCGCCCTGCACGGACGCGCTGATCGCCGCGCGGGTCCGGCGCGTGGTGGCCGCGCTGCGTGATCCGAACCCGGCGGTGGCCGGCCGCGGACTGCAACGCCTGCGGCGGGCCGGCGTACGCGTCGAGCTGGGCTTGCTGGCTGACGAGGCCGGTGAGCTCAACGCGCCGTATCTCAAGCTCACGCGGCGACGACTGCCGTGGCTCATCCTCAAGTGGGCCCAGAGCCTGGACGGCAAGATCGCCACGCACACCGGCGACTCGAAGTGGATCAGCGACGCTGCGGCACGCGCCCACGCACACCGCACGCGCGGCCGCGTCGACGCGATCATCGTCGGCGTCCACACCGTGCTGCGTGACGATCCGCGGCTGACGTGCCGCGTCGCCCGGCCGCGGCGGATCGCGACGCGTGTGGTGCTGGACTCGCGGCTGCGGACGCCGGCGGACGCCAAGCTGGTTCGCACATCGCGCCGCGTGCCGACCTGGATCTTCTGCCGCCCCGACGCGCCGCCCGCGCGGGCCCGGCGGCTGGAGCGCGCCGGCTGCGTCATTCGGCGTGTACGGGCGGAGCGCGATGGCCTTTCGCTGGGCGACATGCTCCGCACGCTCGGTGCGGCGGGAATGACGAACGTGCTGGTTGAGGGCGGCAGCCGACTGCTGGGGGCGTTCTTTGATCAGCGCCTGGCGGACGAGCTGCACATCTACGTCGCCCCGCTTCTCATCGGGGGTCAGGACGCGCTCGGCCCGCTGCACGGCATCGGAGCCGCCCGCATCCGCGACGCACTGCGCCTGAAGCACGCCAAGTGGGCGCGCCTGGGCGACGGCTGGCTCGTTCAGGTGCGACTCGCGCCGACCGTTCAGTCTCCCGCGCGGAGCCGCTCACGCAAGTCGGGGAACTGATCACACAGATTCAGCCGGATCGCCTCCAGGTCCTCCCCCGTCAAACCGGCTGCCCTGGCCTCCTCGAGCACGGCCATGGCCGCGTCGGCGCCGCCCGTACGGGCTGCGAGCCGGGCCTCCGCGCCCCAGGCTCCGCGGTGCCGCGGCGAATGCTGCCGTGCGGCGTCGAGCCACTTGCCCGCGTGCTGCCGCGTGTCGCCCGGCGCCGAGAACAGGCTTTGCGCCAGGTCGACGTACAGGTCGGCCTTGAAGGCCTCGATGCGCGCCGGATCGTCCACCACGATCTCGCGCAGCGTCTGCGTCGCCGGCTCCTCCTGCCCCGCCGCAAGCTGGTACTTGGCCAGCCGGATGCGGAACGGGCGGGCGGACTCGTTGAACTTCTCGCTCGAGACGCGCGGCAGCGCGGCCAACGCCTCCTGCAGCAGCGAGACGGCGAGCTCCGGCGTCTCGGGCGCAGCGCCGAAGACGTAGTCCGCCCGCTCGGCCAGCGCCACCGAGTACAGCTCCGGGAAGCGCCGCCGCATCGGCTGGTACAGCTCCGCAGCCCGCGCGGCGCCGTTGATGGCGGGTGCGAAATTGAAATGCCTGGCGTGCCAGATGGCGCTGAGCCGCCACATTTCCGGCGCCATGGAGATCACCAGTGAATCGAGGTTACTCTCGGGGTTGTACGGGCCGACGGCCAGAAGCAGTCTCACCAGCGTCGGCTCGAAGCCGGCCCGCTGTGCCCCGCGCCGCAGCGCGTCGTCCCACTCGCTGGACGGGAACCCGGCCCGCAGGGCGTCGCGCAGCAACCCGACGTAGCCCTCCACGCTGATCGGGTAGCGCGTCAGGGCCAGCAGCGTCCGCACGTCGTACGGACGCCGCGCCCACTGCTCGCGCCAGGCCTGAAACGCGCGGCCGAGCCACTCGCGCCAGCGTTCCGGGCTCACGGAGCGACAGGCGTCCGCGACCCACTTGGCCGCCTCGGCGGCCTGTGAGTGCAGAAAGCCGTAGGCCGGCGCGCGGGCAATGAGCTCCCGCGTCGCTTCGTAAGCTTCCTGCCCGCGGTCCATGGCCGCCTGCCGCGCGGCGTCCGCCTCCGCGCTGGTCGGCTGACCGGCTGCTTGGCCGGTCCGCTGGCTGTATTGCTGGAATGCCGCCCGTGCCCGCTCGAATCGTGCCCGCGTGATCATCTCGTGCGCGAGCAGCTTGCGGACCGGGTCCAGGAGCCGCGCCTCGGCGGACTGCGCCGAGTCCACCGCCGCTTCAAAGCGGTCGGCCTGCAAGGCCTGGTTGGCCGCCTGCTCGTCCAACGCGCCGCGCCAGTTGCGCAACGCCAGCCAACCGGCCCCACCCGCCAGCAGCAGGGCCGCGGCCGCCACGCCAGCCCGCCGCAGCGCCAGCCCTCGCAGTCCGATGCTGCGCTCGGCCAAGCCCGGCTGCCGACGGGACATCGAACGGCACTCGGCCCACAGCACGCCCAGCAGCGTGTAATGAACGGCCGGCAGCCCCGGCAGCCGCAGCCCTACGCCAAACATCGCGTCCGCCAGCAGCCCGATCACCGCCGCGATCAGTCCGAGCAGCAGCCAGCGCCGCGGATCGGAGAGATTGGCCCGCAGGAGGGCGGCGGCTGCGACCATTGTGGCGACGTATCCAGCCACGAACGTCACGCCGAAGACCAAGCCGATCTCCGCGAACACTTCGAACAGCTCGTTGTGGGCATGCTCGACCAGCTCGGCCATGAAGGGGGCGGGGTCGAGCGCGCGATCAGAGACCGAGAGCGCCCCGGCGTGCCGCGGATACGCCCCGGCGCCCAGCCCACTGACGGGCCGGTAGTTCCACAGCACCGTGGCGTACGTCCAGGCATACAGCCGAAAGCGCACGGTCTGGCTGCGGGCCATGGCCAGGTCCTGGCGAGCCACGTAGAAGTACAGCGCGCCCAGCAGCAGCGCCAGCAGCAGGCCGGCGCCCAGCGCCCAGCGCAGCCGCCGGCCGCTGAGCAGCGCGCCGCCGCAGGCCAGGCCGACCGCCAGCCCCAGGTTCGCGCCGCGCGAATCAGTCAGCCCGAAGCACCACAGCAGCGGGACGAGGGCGGCCGCGGCCGCGAGCGCGGCCGGCCAGCCTTCGAACGTGCGCCGCGTTGCCGCGTTCCACACACGTCCGGCCAGCAGCGAGACGGCGATCAGCAGCGCCGGCAGCGTGCAAGCGGCGAGCGAGTTGGGATTACCGATGGGAAAGCCGGGGCGGTGCTCCGGGTTGCGTTCGTAGAAGTACCAGATGCTGAGCGCGGCGCCGAGCGCCGCGACGACCACGTAGCCCGCCAGCAGCCGCGGCACGTCGCGGCTCTCGAGGCACCACGACAGCGCCACGGCCCAGGCCAGCGCCAGCCCATAGATCGCCCCCTGCCCCAGCGCGGCGGCAGCGTCCTGCGACCACGCCGCGCTGGTCAACGCGGCCACGACCCACAGGCTCAGGAACGCCTGCGCGTAGAACCATGCGCCCTTGGCTGTGTGATGTTCAGGCGGCAGCAGCCCGGAGACGCACGCCCGCAGCGCCAGCAGCAGCAATGCGGCCGCGCTCGCGAGCTGGAACGCGAAGTCCTTGATCTCAACGCCGCGGGCGGTCGCCGCCGCGCCGCGCAGCGCCATCAGGTCCACAATGCCGCGCAGCGGCGATCCCGGGCGCCAGGGGCTAGCACCCGGGTAGGCACCGCCCGGCGGCGGACTCATCAGCAAGTAGGTCGCGGCCAGCAGGGCCAGCGCCAGGGTGAGCGCGGCCAGCGACAGGCGGCTGCGCCAGCGGTCGGCGGGCGCATCGGCGGCGACGACTTGCGGCGGCGTCACACCTAACCCCGTGTGGGCGACGAGCGGCTTCTACCCGCGCGCGATTCCGATGCCAAGGGGTTGCCCGCGCCAGGCAGCGGCGATATCTTTCGCGGCGCGAGGGAGGCCATGGATGCCACGACCGTAGCGCCTGCAGGCGCGCCAGGATGGCCAGCGCCGCAGGAATTCCGCAATATCCGCGTGCACATGGTCGGCATCGCCGGCAGCGGCATGTCCGGCCTGGCCGCCGTTCTGCTGCATCACGGCGCCTGCGTCAGCGGCTCGGACCGCAACGCCGGCGCGATCCTCCGTCGGCTGGAGCGCAGCGGCGCGCGCGTCACCAGCACGCAGTCGGCCGAGTCGGTGCCCGCGGACGCGGATCTGATCGTCGCCTCGGCCGCCATTCCGCCCGACCACCCGGAACTGGTCGCAGCCCGGCGGCGCGGCCTGCACGTGATCAAGTACGCGCAGCTCCTGGGGGCGCTGATGGGGCAGCGCGATGGGCTGGCCATCGCCGGCACGCACGGCAAGAGCACCACGACGGCCTGGCTGGCGTTCGCGCTGCGGCGGGCGGGGCTGGACCCCAGCTTCGTGGTGGGGGCGGAGTGCGAGCAGCTCGGCGGCGGCAGCGGCGTCGGCGAGGGGCGGCACTTTCTGGCTGAGGCGTGCGAGTACGACCGTTCGTTCCTCCACCTGCGCCCGAAAGCGGCGGCGGTGCTGAACATTGAGGAGGACCACCTCGACTACTACGGCGACCTGAACGCAATCTGCGACGCGTTCGCGCAGTTCGTCGAGCTGCTGCCGCCGGACGGCCTGCTGGTGAGCAATGCGCACGATCCGCGCTGCCAGCAGGTGCGGGCCGGCTGCGCGGCGAAGGTCGAGACGTTTGGGTGGACGGCAAGAGCGACCTGGTCGGCCCTCAACCTGCGCGCGCCGCGCGGGCTGTACGAGTTCACGCTCATGCACGGCAGCCGGCGGCTGGGGCGCGTTGCGCTGGGGATCCCCGGGCGGCACAACGTCCTGAACGCGCTGGCGGTCGTCGCGCTGGCGCGCTTTGCCGGCGTGCCGTGGGACGTGCTGGTCGATGCGCTGGGCGAGTTCCGCGGCGCCAGGCGCCGGCTCGAGCTGCGGGGCGAGCTTCAGGGTGTGCGGGTCGCGGACGACTATGCGCACCACCCGACCGAGATCCGCGCCACCCTGCGGGCGGCGCGCGAGCGCTACCAGCCGCGCCGGCTGTGGTGCGTCTTCCAGCCGCACCAGCACTCGCGCACGCGCTTCCTGCTGGAGGACTTTGCCCGCAGCTTCGCCGCGGCTGAGCGCGTCATCGTGCCGGACATCTACTTCGTCCGCGACAGTGAGCGCGAGCGCGCGCTGGTCAGCGCCGCCGACCTGGTTCAGCGGATCAACGCCGCCGGCGGCTGCGCGGTGCACCTGCCGCAGACTGGGGACATCGTCGACCTGCTGCTGCGTGAGGCCCAGGCGGGGGACCTGGTGCTGACAATGGGCGCCGGCGACATCTACAAGGTGGCCGATGAGCTGGTGGCGCGGCTTCGAAGCGATCGTGCGGCCTGAGGTCCCGCTCGGGCCGCACACGTGGTACAAGCTCGGCGGGCCGGCCGCCTGGCTGTGCGAGCCGCGCAACCCGCCCGAGCTGGCGGCCTTGCTGGCCCGCCTGCGCGACGCCGGCGTGCTTTGGCGCGTGCTCGGCTGCGGGGCCAACGTGCTGGTCAGCGACGAGGGTTGGCGCGGCGCGGTCATCCACCTGGCGGGCGACTTCGCGCGGGTGGAACTGACGCACACCGTGACGGCCGCCGCCGGTGCGGATTTTCCCAGGCTTATTCGCAGAACCATCCGGAGCGGCCTGGTCGGGCTGGAGGTTCTGGCCGGCATCCCGGGCAGCGTGGGCGGACTCATCCGCATGAACGCGGGCGGCAAGTACGGCGAGGTCGGGCAGTTCGTCCGCGACGTCACGCTGCTCGACCGCCACGGCAACCTCGTCGAGCGCACCGCCGCCGAGGTCGGCTTCCGCTACCGCCACACTGACCTCGACGGCTGCATTGTGCTGGCGGCGCGCTTCGCGCTGGCGCGCGGCGACGCGGAGGCGGCGCTGCGGCGGCACCGTGCGATCTGGCAGGAAAAATACGCCAGCCAGCCGCCCGTCTCCGAGCGCAGCGCCGGCTGCATCTTCAAGAACCCGGCGGGGCACTCGGCCGGCCGGCTGCTGGACCAGGCCGGGCTGAAGGGCGTGCGCGTGGGCGGCGCGGAGATCAGCGCGCGGCACGCGAACTTCATTGTGGCACACGAGGGCGCGACGGCCGGCCACGTGATCGACCTGATCCGCCTGGCGCAGGACCGCGTCTGGAACACGAGCGGGATCAAGCTGGAGCTGGAGATCGACATCTGGTGACCTCGTCCCCGGCGCCCATGAGCACGCCACGTCCCGCCGCAATCGCCGCGAAGCTGCGCATCACCGTGCTGCGCGGCGGGCCGAGCGCGGAGCGGGCGGTGAGCCTGGAGTCGGGGCGGGCGATCGCCGAGGCGCTGCGGCGGCGCGGGCACGAGGTGCACGAGGCGGACATCGGGCCGGACGATCTGTCGGCGCTGGAGCGGGCGGCCGACGTGGTGTTCCCGGCGCTGCACGGGCCGTTCGGCGAGGACGGCGCGGTGCAGAAGATCATGGAGCGGCGCGGGATGCGCTTCGTCGGCTCCGGCTCGCGGGCCTCGGCGCTGGCGATGGATAAGGTCGCGGTCAAGCCGCGCGCGCTGGAGCTGGCGATCCTCACGCCCGAATACGAACTGCTCACGTGCGCGCGGAAGCCGGGCCTGGCGCCGCCCGTGGTCGTCAAGCCGGTGGACCAGGGCAGCAGCGTGGCGACGCACATCGTGCGCGATGCGGGCGGCGTGCTGGAGGCCGTGCAGGACGTGCTCGGCCGTTTTGGCCGCGCGCTGGTCGAGCGCTTCATCGCCGGCAGCGAGATCACGGTCGGGATTCTCGGGCGGCAGACGCTGCCGCCGATCTGGGTTCGCCCGCGGCGCGAGTTCTACGACTATCAGGCCAAATACCACGACGAGGCGACCGAATACGCATTCGACACCGGCCTGCCGCCGGGGGTGCTGGAGGAGCTTGCCCGCCAGAGCCTGCGCATCTTCGGCGGCCTGGGCTGCCGGCATCTGGCGCGGGTGGACTGGATCGTCGATTCGCATCGGCGGCCGTGGCTGCTGGAGATCAATACAATCCCTGGGTTCACCAGCCATTCCCTGGTGCCCAAAGCGGCGGCCCGGGCCGGCGTCCCGTTCGACGAACTGTGCGAGCGCCTGGTGCGCATGGCGCTGGAATGACGGCGATGCCGAAGCGATGGAACCGTAGAAGCCAGACGGAGGCGGCGAGCACGAGCCGCGCGCGTCGACTGCTGCGGCGCGGCGGCACGTGGGGGCTGCTGGCCTGGCTGGCGGCGCTGGGGGGCGCGGCATACGGCTTGCATCGGCTCGAACCGTACGCGCTGAGCCGCAACGCCAATCCGACGCGCATCGAGTGGGGCGAGTTGCCGGCCTGGCTGAGCGAGCCGGATTGGCGCTTCGTGCTGAGCGATCTGGAAGCGCGGCTGGAGACAGCCGAGGGGCCGTTCTCGGCCGTCGTCCTGCACGACGAGAACGTCTGCCCGTACGTGGCCGCTCAACTTGGCAGCTCGGCCTGGATCGAGCGGATCGAGCGCGTCAGCAAGCGCAGCGACGGCCGCGTGCGCGTCCAGGCCCGCTTCCGCCAGCCGTTCGCGCTGGTCGAGCACAGCGGCGTGCTGTACCTGGTGGATGAGAGCGGCGTGCGCTTGCCGCTGCGCCGGCCGGTAGACACGCTGGTCATCCGTGGCGTACGTGCCGCGGCGCCGGCGCCGGGTCAGGCGTGGGCGGGCGGCGACGTGGCGGCCGGTTTGAAGCTGGCGGGGCTTCTCCAGCGGGCGAAGGCCGCGGGTCAGGCGCCCTTCTGGCGGGAATTGCGGGCCATCGACGTCAGCAACTGGGACGGACGCAAGCTGCCGGCCGCCGGCCGCCTGCAGTTGATTACAGACAATCCGCAGAGTTATATACACTGGGGGGCCGTGCCCGGAGAAGAATACGGCGTGGAAGCGAAGGCTGAGCATAAACTGGCTGCGCTGGCTACGCTCTATTTGCGCCAGGGCCGCTTCCCCGACGACGGGCCGATCGACGTGCGCGACGAGAACCGCATCGACATCTGGCTGCGCGACCGCGGTCCGCAGACTGCCAGGAGCCACCCATGACCGCAGATCAGCTCTGGTACCGCGTGCTACAGACGCTCACGGAGCACATTCAGCTCCCCGCGGGCTTCGAGCGGGCCCCGATGCTGGCCGCCGCGATCACTCTCGTGATCGGGCTGCTGCTGATCGCCCGCGGAGCGCGCTGGGCGCGCGGCGCGACGGCGGCGGCGTTCGCCCTCGGCGGCGGGTTGACCGGCGCGTGGCTGTCGCCGCAGATCGCCACCCCGCTGTGGCCGACGGTCGGCATGATCGGGGTGGTCGGCCTTGTTCTGGGGCTGGCCTTCTTCCGCTTCTGGCAGGCGACGCTGTTGGCGGCGTGCTGCGTAGTCGCGGGCCTGTCGGTGTACTTCGCCAAATCGCTGACGCCGGCCGTGGACGGCTGGCTGAACGCGGGTCTGGATCAACAGCAGTGGGTGACGCTGCCGCCGCCGGGCGCCGTGGTCGGCGAGCAGGCCCAGGCGGTGATGCCGAAGTTGGCCAGCCTGTGGTCGCACCTCAGCGCGACCGTGCCGAGCTTCCAGCAGAACTTGTGGGCGATCGTGATCTCCACCGCACTGGCCGGGCTGGTCTTCGGACTGCTGCTGCCGCGCGCCTCGCGTGCGCTCTGGGCCGCCACGCTGGGCACGTTGTTCCTGGGCGTTGGCCTGGCAGGCCTGATGCGCGACTACACCCCGACCGCATTGAGCTGGCTCACCGCGAACACGGCTGCGGCCTGGGGCCTGGTCGGCGTCATCTGGTTGACGGCCTTCGTGTACAACCTTCGCAGCACGCACCGCGCGGGCCGCAAGAGCACCGCCGCGGAGCCGGCACCGCAGCCCGCTTCCTGATTGGCTGCCATCTGACGCAGCGAGCGGCACGTGCCCGTTGCCGACGGACGTCGCGGACCTCCGCGGCAACGCTGGTGCTCGGCCGCCGTCCACATCGTGGGAAAAAGGGAAATGACGCGCCGGGCTCCCGCGTGACGCGTCATTCCCAGGGTGGCGGAACGCAGGCCCGCGCGTCCGGGGCCGCCGCCGTCAATGGAATGGTCCGTCTGGGAATGTCGGTATCGCGCTTGGGACTTGCAGCCGCGCAGGCTATTCGCCCGCTGATTCCTGCCGACCCACCCCGTCCTATTCCACGGGCTGACCGAGCCGTCCCGGCATGTCCGCCAGCACGTACGCGACGACCGCCATCGCCGCCACATCCTTCGACAGGTCCTGCGGATCCACCTTGTCCAGCGTGTCCGCGTGCGTGTGGTGTACGTCGAAGTAGTGCGTCATGTCCACGCTCAACCCCAGGCACGGCACACCCGCCGGCCGCAGCGGCCCGATGTCCGCCCCGCCGTGCCCCACCTGCACCGCCGTGGCCCCGATCGGCTCCAGCAGCGTGAGGATTTCGCGCAGTTGCTCCGTCGCGATCTTCTGCGCGGTTTCGTCCGCCAGCGTGATGCCGAAGCCCAGCGGCCGGAAGCCGCCGCTGTCGGCCTCGATTGCGGCGACGTGCCGCGGCAGCTCGTCCTCATGGTCTTTCGCGTAGGTTCGCCCACCCGCCAGGCCATTCTCCTCATTGGTCCACAGGACGACGCGGATCGTCCGCCGCGGGCGCAGGTCGAGTTTGCGCAGCACCTTGAGCGCCTCCATCGCGGTGACGCAGCCGGCCCCGTCGTCGTGCGCGCCCTGGCCCACGTCCCAGGAGTCGATGTGCCCGCCCACGACGACGACCTCCTCCGGCCGCTCGCGGCCGCGCAGCTCGGCGATCACGTTGGCTGACTCCACCGGCTCGTCGTGCAGCTTCGCTTCCATCTTCAACGTCACCGTCACCGGGATGCCGCGCTTCTGCAGGCGCGTGATCTTCGCGGCGAACTCCGTGCTGATCGCCGCCGCCGGGATCTTCGCTTCCGCGTCGCCGTAGCCCATGCCGCCGGTGTGCGGCGACTGCAGACTGCGCGTGGTGACCGAGCGGACCAGGGCCGCGACGGCGCCGTACTTGGCCGCCAGGCGCGCCCCCGCACCGCGGAAGCGGACGGCCGAGCCGTAGCCGGCCCCGTGCTGCTCGTTCTCGCTCGACATGGGGTGGTCGAACAGCACGATCTTGCCGCGCACCTGCTTGCCCAGCCGCTCCAGCTCCTGCTCGTCGAAAACGGCCACCACCGGCGCGGTGATGCCTTCCGGCGGCGTGCCGACCGAGCCGCCCAAGCCGAGCATCGGCACGGGCTGCCGCTGCGGCTCGATCAGCTCCAGCGACTCGCGGCCGCGCACCCACTTGGGGACCATCACCGTCTCGCTGTGCACGTTCTCGTGTCCATCGCGTCTGAGCGTCTCGACCGCCCAGACGATGGCGCGATCCAGGTTCTGCGACCCGCTGAAGCGGTTCCCGATGTCGTCGCACAATTCCTCGAGCTTGCGATAGGCGTCGTTGCCGGCCAGCGCGGCGTCGAGGATGCGTTTGGCCTGGGCCTCGTAGCTGCGGGCGATCCCGGCGGCGGGCCTGCCTTCGGCGGGCTGCCCGGTACCGCCAGCGGTCCATCGGTGCCCTTCTGGCGAGGCGACCGCCAGCACCGCGAACGTGCCGACGGCGAGAACTGGAATCGGGATACGCGCGCATAGCCGCTCCGTTGCTCGGCGGCGGCAGCAACTCACAATGACCATCGCTTCCTCCCGGGGCGAGCCGACCAGCTTCCGAGCGCCTGTCAAACCCTGTGTGGCGCCGGCCAATGGCCGGTGCAGCACGGGCTGGCAGCCCGTGCCCTGAAGGCGATTGCTGGGCGCTCTTACTGTAAACGATCGCGGACGCGCGCGAAGTGACCATCGGCCGCGGAGCGCGGCCGAGCGCGCCGAATCCCGCCGGTGGACGACCGGTGTCCCAGGGCCACGCCTCGGCGCCGACGCCCTGGGGGCCGCAACCGACGCCGGGCGGGCCGCAACCGACGCCGGGCGGGCCGCAACCGACGCCGGGCGGGCTGCAACCGACGTCGGGCGGGCCGCAACACCGCCCTTGACGCCGGCCGAACGCAGGTGAGAATGCGGGTACCGCGGCGAGCAGCCGGCGCAGCATGCTCGCGGGCGTTTAGCTCAGTTGGCTAGAGCGCATCCTTCACACGGATGAGGTCGCAGGTTCGAGTCCTGCAACGCCCAATCATGTCAGTAACGGTAGGCTGCGGTAAACCACGGACACCAGCGGACTTGGCGACATTCTCCGCCAAAGCGGGCCAGCGTGCGGATCACGGCGGCGGGCGGCAGGCGATCGGGAACCGCCGCCCGAAGCCGAACGCCTTCGACGTCACCTTCAGCCCCGGCGCCGCCTGCTGGCGCTTGTACTCACTGGTCTGGATACGGCGGATCACGTCGGTGACCGTCGCGGGGTCGAAGCCCGCGGCCGCGATCTGTTCGCCCGTCTCCAGCCGCTCCTCGTAGCGCTCCAGAATGCCGTCGAGCTGGTCGTAGGGCGGCAGCGTCTGCTGGTCGTGCTGGTCGGGCCGCAGCTCGGCCGACGGCAGCTTGGTGAACACGCGCTGCGGGATGATCTCACGGCCGGCCTTCTGGTTGATGCAGCGGCACAGCTCGTACACCATCATCTTGGGCACATCGCTGATCACCGCCAGCCCGCCGCACATGTCCCCGTACAGCGTGCAGTAGCCGGTGGCCAGCTCGCTCTTGTTGCCGGTGGACAGCAGCAGGCTGCCGAACTTGTTGGACAGCGCCATCAGGATCGTGCCGCGGATGCGGGCCTGGACGTTTTCCTCGGTGACGTCCGGCGGGCGGCCCTCGAAGTGCGGCTTGAGCACGCGCTCGAACGCGGCGTGGACGGGTTCGATGGGGATGATGGAGAACCTGATGCCGAGGTTCTGCGCAAGCTGCTTGGCGTCGGCCAGGCTGTGTTCGCTGCTGTAGCGGCTGGGCATGCCGAAGCCGTGCACGTTCGCCGGGCCGAGCGCCTCGACCGCCAGGGCCGCGACCAGCGACGAATCGACGCCGCCGGACAGGCCGATGACGACGTGCCGGAAGCCGCACTTGCGCACGTAGTCGCGCAAGCCCATGATCAGAGCGGCGTGCACATCGGCGGGCGGCATGGGGATCGGCTCGCGTCGCGCCTCCTCGAGGTGGTTCAAGTCGACCAGCAACAGGTCCTCGTCAAAGCAGCGCGCCTGTGCGACCAGTCCGCCGCTGGCGTCGAAGGCGCAGCTCGCCCCGTCGAACAGCAATTCGTCGTTGCCACCGACCTGGTTGACGTAGAGCAGCGGCCGCCGCAGCCGGCGCGCATGTCCCCCCAGGTGCTCCACGCGCCAGAAGTGCTTTCCGGTAACGAACGGCGAGGCGGAGATGTTGATCAGGAGCTGCGCGCCGTGCGCGGCCAACTCCTTGGGCGGGTCGCAGGCGTAGAGCATGCGGCCGAACATGCGGTCGCTGAGCATGTCCTCGCAGATCGTCACGCCCAGGCGTCGCCCGCGCAGCTCGACCACCGGCTGCGGCCCGGCGGTCTGGAAGTAACGATCCTCGTCGAATACGTCGTAGGTCGGCAGCAGCCGCTTGTGCCAGCGGGCGACGACGCGCCCGTCCTCGACCAGCGCGGCGGTGTTGAGCAGCGGCCGGCCGACCGGCTGCGGGTTCGGCTCGGCGACGCCGACGATCACGGCGATGTCGCGTGCCGCGGCGCTGATGCGCTCCAAAGACGCCAGATTCCGCTCAATCAGCTCGCGCCGCAGCAGCAGGTCCTTGGCCGGATAACCCAGGATGCTCTGCTCGGGGAAGATCACCAGCTCCGCCCCGGCGGCGCGGGCCTGCGCGATGCGCCCCAGGATCGCGGCCGTGTTGCCGTCCACGTCGCCGATGGTCGGGTTGGTCTGCGCGAGAGCGACCTTCACGCGCGCTCCTGGTGATCTCGCACCATGCCCGGCGTGGATGATCCGCGCTCCACGGCACGCGTTCAATGCCCCCGTCGCCCCCGGTCGCCCCGCGCGTGCCCGCGGTCGAACGCGGCCGCCGCGAAGCGGCGCGTTCACACGTCCAGCGCCGGACCGCTATACTCGCCGCCCGTGTTGAATGAGTACCTGACAGTCCTGCAGGAGTACGCCGGCTACTGGATGCTGGCCTTCGTGGTGGCGGTGTTCGCCACCCCGATCGCGGCCGGCGTCGCTCGTCGCCTGGGCGTGATGGACGTGCCCGACCGATACCTCAAGCCGCACGCCCGTCCAACCCCCTACCTCGGCGGGGCGGCGATCTGCGTGGGCTGGGCCGTCACGCTGCTGGTCGCAACCGCGCTTCGCCGGGAGCTGGAATGGCAGGTGACGGCGCCGATCGTGCTGGGCGGCGTGGCCATGTCGCTGCTCGGCCTGCTGGACGACATCCAGGACGTGCCGCCCAAGCTGCGGCTCTCGCTCGGGGCGGCGGTGGTCGCCTCCGTCATGCTGTTCACCGGGATCGGCCTGGAGCTGGCGGAGACGTTCCTGCACCCGTTTCACGTCACGGTCCCGCCGATCCTCGCCGTGCCGCTCTCGTTCCTGATCGGGTTGTTCATCGTGCTCGGGGCCTGCAACTCGACCAACCTGATCGACGGGCTAGACGGGCTGTGCGCCGGCGTGACGGCCGTCATCTCGCTGGGGTTCTTCATCATCGCCGCCCGGCTGGCGATCGTCGAATACGCCCGTCCGATGAACGACGTGCGGCTGATCCTGGCGATCGCGATGCTGGGGGCGACGCTCGGCTTTCTGCCCTTGAACTTCAACCCGGCCAAGATCTTCATGGGCGATGCCGGCAGCGTCCTGCTGGGTTACAACTGCGGCATGCTGCTGCTTCTGTTCAGCGAGCGCGGCTCCTTTACCTTGCGCTGGATGCTGGGCGGACTGATGGTCTTCGCCCTGCCGATCTTCGACACCGCTCTGGCCATCGTCCGCCGCTGGCGCAGCGGCCGCTCGATCTTCGCCGGCGACCGCAGCCACTTCTATGATCAGTTGGTCGACCGCGGATGGACCGTGCGGCGCGTGGTGCTGATCAGCTACCTGCTGACGGCGTTCTACGGCGGGCTGGGGTGCCTGGCCGTCGCGCTGCGGATGCGCTACACGGTGCCGCTGTACGCGCTGGCCGTGCTGCTGACGGTGGTGATGATCGTGCGGACCGGGATGGTCCGTGCGGAGCCGAGAGGCGTCACGCCGGCGGCAAGCGACCCACCGGCGCGGGGCTGAGCCGCCCTGCCATGAACCACGAATCCGGCCCCAAGCCTGTTCGGCCCGATCGCTCCTCCCCGGCGGAGCTGCGGGACGGGCTGGAGAAGCGCCGCGAGGCGGTCGACAAGCTCTATCTGCAGGCGATCCAGATCCGCGAGGAGGCGCAACAGCAGTTCCGGGAGATGGGCGCGCTCAAGCGTCAGCTCGAGACCCGCGAGGCGGCGTTGCGTCAGGAAGGCCTGCAGCTCGAGCTGGACCGCGAGCAGCTCGCGCGCGAGCGGGCCGCACTGGCGGGCGAGCGCGCGCGCCCCCTGTCCGCCCCGGCGACGCCCGGGCGTGTGCAGGCGCCCGCTGCGGGGCGCAGGCTCGCATGGACGGCGGCAACGATGCTCGCGGCCGCGGCGGCCGGCGCCGCGGCGTGGGCGTGGCTGGAATTCGAGCGGCCGGTGTATCGCGCCACGCAGGAAGTCCGCATCGAATCGACGCGTGACGAGCCTGTTCGCGTGCTGGGCGAGTATCTTGCGCTCGCGCTCGACCCGGCAACCCATGCGGCGGCGAGGGGCGATTCGACGAGCCGCCCCGCCGGCGCGACGGAGGCACGTTCACCCTCGCCGCGTGCGGCTTCGCCGGATGTGGCGGCGGGAACCGTGCGTGCCCTGCTGCAGCGCAACGGGATCGAGCTGACGCTCAGCGGCCCGGAGGCCCAAGCTGTCGCCGACGAGCTGGCCGTCGTCGTCGCCCGGCTGGTCGAGCACTTTCGGAGCTTGCCGGCGGAGCGCCTCGCGGCGCCGCGGCTGGCCGAGTGGCAGGGCATCCGCGACGTCGTGGCCGCCGAGCTCGACGAGGCCCTGCGACAGCGCGACGCCACGCGGGCGCGGCTGGCGGACGTGCCGGACGCCGCCGCCTGGCAACGGCTCCAGGAACAGTACCAGCAGCGGCAGACCGCCTTCCGCGAGGCCGACGCGCAGCTCCGCGACGCCCGCGATCAGCTCGCCGCACTCGAGGCCGAAGAGACACCGCGTGGCGTCGTGACGCCGGAGGCGCTCGCTGCGGCGCTGGCGGACGACCCAGTGCACGCGGAAGACCTCAAGGAGCTGGCGGCGGAGGCGGAGGCGGAACAGCGCGAACTGTTGGCGGCCATGGAGCGGGTGCAGGAGCCGCTGCGTTTGCTGGGGCAG
>Ga0209172_10001605_pt1 | contig 46124 bp, 42 predicted proteins | sample LarsenN4metaG_FD_184113 | JGI IMG/M metagenome (GOLD analysis project Ga0209172, IMG submission 184113) | Hot spring sediment bacterial and archeal communities from British Columbia, Canada, to study Microbial Dark Matter (Phase II) - Larsen... ... | reverse complement strand
CTGTCTGGGAACGTCGCGATGGAGGGAGAAACGTGACGTTCCCCGCCCGGCAGTACTCCGTGAACGGGGAACGCCGGAGCTTCGCACTGCTGCGACCCGCCAACGGGGAGCTCAGTGCGCAGGACCCAATCAGGCAGTGCATCCTCGAGGCGTACAGCCGCACCGAGGCTCACGCCTGAATCGTCCAGAGGTCTCCAGGCGGTCGGGCTCAGCCCCTCCGCCTGGGACCGTCGTTTTTCGCGAGCGAACGGGGGAACGGGAGAACACACCGCCGGTCGGAACGACTGGCGTTCGAGAAAGGAAAGAGCCATGGAGACCGTGACGCGCTTGGCCGAGCGACATTCAGCTACGGCGTCGATGGTAGCGACGTCAGGCCCCGAGGTGGCGCGCACGCTCTCCGTGACGGCAATTTATCTCCTCTCTGAGGAGGGACGTAAGGCGTCGCTACTCGCCGGTGGGGATGGGCGCGCGATCCAGCAGATCGCGATTCAGGTTCCGGCCAATCGACTGCACCTGGTCTCAGTCGATCGGCAAGGCGTCGCGCGCCTGAAGCTTCGGCCGCGGTTCGAAACCGACGAAGCGCGCGGCATCGTCAGAATCGACGCTGCACCGATGTACGACGCGCCGCCCGCGATCGAGGAGCTGTACCGGGCCGCGGCCAAGAACCACGAACTCGAGAGCGCATATTACGGGCAGCGGACCGCTGAACGAGCCAAGCGCCGTGATACGGATCGCGAGCAGCGCGAACGCGTGGCTGAAGCCTTCCTCGCCGACAAGGGGCAGCGCGCGATCGCGCATCCGCCGCCCACGCCGAAGCGGTGCTGCATCATCACTGAGCGCGGACGCTTCTTCTTCGACGTCGCCACCGATCAGGGTCTTGCGAAGGACGTTCCGGCCGAGGCGCATCGCCGCTTCCGCGCGGATCTGCGGAGCAAGAGGGAACGCGATCAACAGGATCGCGCCGCGCAACTCGCACTCCATGAAGAGAAGGAGCGGTTCATTGCGGACTGGATCACACGCTATGGCACCGACGAGCAGCGGACGCGACAGACGGATGGCGTCCTTCCGATGAACGAGGCGATTGAAGCCATCACCGACCAAGTGTTCTCTCCGCTTTGCGAACATGTTCCGTACACTCGGAACGGCGTGCAGCAGATGCGCGCGCAACTTGCCCGATTCGGCCGCGCCGACGAACCCGTTGCTCCCGGTGACCTCGTGGTCCAGAGTGAGCACGCGAAGATGGCAAGCGCAGAGCAGTGGACAGTCGTCAAGGCGTTCAGGGCGCTCATGCCCGAGGCGACGGTGCACTTGCGGGTGCACCGCATTTCGTTGAAGGGGGATTCCGCGCCGCCGCCTGTCATTCAGCACGGAATCCTCGTCACCATGAAGCACGGGCCGTTTACGTTGCGGCGCGAATATGCGTTGTCGGTGGCGCCCACGACCACTGTCGGTGCGATCGCGTGAAAGTCGCCATCTGTGGCATGGCCGTGTTTGACACGGACTTGCGACAGGCGTAGATTTCGAGCATCTCTCGCTGTGGCCGTCCTGGCCACCCCCTCACGTCGCCCGACGTGAGGCTTCGTTCCACCTCGTCGCCCCCAGGGCACGCAGAAAGGAGCACTCCAATGAACGGGACAGGTGTGTCTGATGTCAATGCGTACACGGCTCACCGGGAATGGGCAACGCGCCCGCCCGACGAACGGTACGCCAGCGTCCAAGCCCTCTTCGATGCGGCGCGCGCACGTCGCCTCCGCACCGAAGAGCGCACCATCAAGACCGTTGCACTCAGGACCGAAGCGGTGGCGTCCGACGCGCTCGCGTTACGCGACACGTCGGGTCGCCAAGCCGCCCTCACGCACTGGAGCTTCGAGCAGCTCGCCGGCATAGCCGCCGCGCCGCCGAAATACCTCCGAACGCTGCCCGCCGCGATCGCGTCCGACGCGATCAATTACGGGCTGCACCGTCAACGTCGCGAGCAGCACCAGCTCCTCGTCGACCGCGACGAACCGTGGACCGTCCACGCCGTTACCTCTCCGAGGTACGCGCGGGTCCACCACGACGAGCTGGCCGGCCGGGTGCTCGACCTCATGGCCCAGCATCCGGCCTGGTCCCTGCCGCTCGCCTACAAGGACGGCGTGTACGGCGCTGAACGGGTTGCGTCCGGCGCTTACCTGGGAGACCGAGACATGTTTCTGTTCCTCGTGGACGGCAACCGCGATCTCGACGACCCGACCGATACGTCGCACGCTGGTTTGTTCCGCGGATTCATTCTCCGGAACAGCGACGTCGGTGCCGCCGCCCTCACCCTGGATGTGTTCCTGTTCCGCGCCGTCTGCGGCAACCACATCATCTGGGGCTTTCAGCACGTGATCGGATTCCGGCGCCGGCACGTGGGTGCGTCGATTCAAGAGGCCTGGACCACGTCGCTCGACAGTGTCCGGACCGTGCTCGACGCCGACCCCGCGCACGATCGCCTCGTGCTCCTGCGGGCCACGTCCCAGGAGCTCGGGCCGACCCGTGACGCGGTCGTTGATGCGGCCGTTCAGCGACTCGAGCTGTCGCAGAAGCAAGCCGCCGAGGCGTACACGCTGGCTGAAGCGTTCGAGACGAATCCCCGTTCAATCTGGGGTTACGTGCAGGGGCTCACGCGTTTGAGCCAGCGCACGCCCTGGCAGGATGGACGCTTCGCCCTCGATCGTGCCGCCAGCCGCCTCCTGACCACGGTCCACTAGACCGGGTCAATTGCCGCTCGGGCGCAGCCCCGCGGCTTCCTCTACGCACAGCGGACGTCGGCACACGCCACGTCCTTCACCCGCCCCTCGCGACCTCCGTCGCGCAGGTGGCCGCCTTCGCTCCCAGAGCCGGGCGCTCGGCCGGAGGTGTCTGCCATGCGCGACGGATCCACACGCCGACGAAGCACGAGCCCGCGGTCAGCGGCCAGGTTGATCGACATCAACCAGGTTCACGACTGGCGACGACACGGCCGTCTCGATGACCTTCAGACGTTAGCCGAAGGCACGAACGGTCTCACGTGGTCGCGCGGGCTGCTGCACGCGCTGCTCGAAGAACTCCACGTCAGCGATGACTTCGACGTGCTCGTCGGGCGTGTGGCCCACCTGCCCGCGAGTGAGTACCCACGCCTGCTCGCGATCGCGCTGCTCCTGAGACACAGCTGGTGTCCTCGGGACTTGGCGCGCACAGCCGCGCGCCTCGGACTGCCACGTCCTAACGGCAGTCCGGCGCCATTCACCTCCCAACCACACACATCTCGCGACCGCGGACACCGCCGCCGCGACATCACGCGTGCGTCGCTCTCCGAGCCGCGCACGCACGAGCGTTGAAAGGAGAACTCATGGTGAATCCGTCTGTCTCGCCTTCGGCTCCAGCACGCGGCCACCGCGTACGGGAACTCGTTTGTGCCTATCGACCGCTGCGCGACGGCGACGGCCGCGTCGTCGACGTGCCCACCGTCGTGCTGAAGGACCCACGCACCGCCGCCGCCGTCCTCGCGCCGCTGATTGCCGATCAGCCCGTCGAGGTTTCGGTGTCGCGTGCCTCTCCACGAAGAACCGCCTGCTCGCCTGGCATGTGCTTTCGCGCGGCACTCGTGCGAGCACACCTGTCTCGATGCCGGATGTCTTCGTGCCCGCGTGTCTCACACCGGGCACGACTGGCCTGATGGTCGTTCACAACCATCCGAGCGGCGTTATGCGCACGTCTGACATATGCGGAGTTAGCGGAGCCACGTTCGATGCCGTTGCGCCGGAGCGAACGTGGACTCCGCATAATCAGAGCCCTTCGAGGAACGCGAGCAATTGGTCGCTCGCGCGGTATCGCCAGCGTCCGCTGGGTGGCTCCTGCACTTTCGCAAGGGCCCGCTCTTTCATCGCGAGGTCAGCCTCGACATACAGGTGCGTGGTGTCGAGGCTTTCGTGCCCGAGCCAAAGCGCGATGACCGACAGATCGACCCCTGACTGCAGCAGGTGCATCGCGGTCGTGTGCCGCAAGGTATGCGGCGAGATCCGTTGGGTCGCGAGTGAGGGACAGCTGACGCTGGCGCTCGTGACCGCGGCACGGAGACGGCGCTCGACGCCCGAACGCGAGAGTGCGACGCCGCGACCGTTGGGGAAGAGCGGGGTGTCGGGCCCCGCCTTCACCCGGGACAGCCACTCCTTCAAGCGTTTCGCCGTGCTCTTCCACAGCGGCACCGTTCGGTCTTTGCGTCCCTTCCCGTGGAGACGGACATGAGCAACCGGTTCGAGCACGAGATCGGCGACCCGCACGCCGATGATTTCGGACACGCGCGCGCCGGTGTTGTAGAGCGTGGTGAACAAGACGTGATCGCGGTGGCCGCTCCAGGTCGAGCGATCGGGCGCCGCGAGCAGGGCGTCGATTTCCACTCGCGAGAGAAACCCCAGCAGGGGTCGGTCGAAGCGCTTCGTGGGAATGGCGAGCGCGCGTTGGATGACCGCCAGGGCGGTCGGGTCGCGGACAGATGCGTAGTGGAGGAACGAGCGCAGCGCCGCGAGGCGCGCGTTGCGGGTCCGCGCGCCATTGTGCCGGGTGCCTTCGAGGTGATCGAGAAACGCCAACAGCAGTGGCGCGTCCAAGTCGGCCAGCGTGACGGCCGACGGCGGCTTGTGCAGCCGATCGTGCGCGTAGGTGAGCAGCAGTCGGAACGCATCGCGGTAGCTGGCCACCGTGCGCGGACTCGCCTGTCGCTGTGCGAGCAGATGCTGGTGGAAGAAGTCCTGCAGCAGCGTTGGGAACGTCGGCGTCGCCGTCATGAGCGCCCTCCCGACTCGGCGAACGTCTCGAACCGGCTGGCCCCGATCGCCAGCAACTCGGGCACGGCCGAGAGGTACCAGTACGTGTCAGTGACATTGACGTGGCCGAGATACGTGGCGAGCGTCGCGATGTGCGCGTCGATGTCGGCGCCGGTCTCGTACCAGTGCAGCAGCGCCCTGACCGCAAAGGTGTGGCGGAGATCATGAACCCGCGGGGCCCCCGCACGCGGCGTGGTCGCCCACCCGAGCTGGCGCCGCAACACCCGAAACGTCTTGGTGACCCACTGATAGGTCAAGGCGGTGCCGCGAACCGTGACGAAGAAGGCCTCGGTCCGTCGCCGGATATGCAGGCGGTCGCGCACCTTCACGTAGCGGCGCAATGCCTCGGTCGTCGACGGATGCAGGGGGACGAGCCGCGATTGCCCCGCCTTGGCCTTGCGGATCGTCAGCAGTCCCTCCTCGAGATCGACATCGGCCTGGCACAGGGCCAGAACCTCGCCGACGCGCAGGCCCGTCGCGATCAGCAGACCGAACAAGGCGACATAGGTGTGCGGGCGCAAACCGGGACGCAGCGTCCGAGCGGCCGCGAGGAGGGCCGTGATCTCGGCCGAGGAGTAGATGTGGGGGCGCCCACGGCGAAACGTCGGGCCGAGCAACCCGGCTGGTGGCACCTCCGTCTGGGGATCGCTCAAGGCTCGGTGCCGAGCGAAGAGGCGCACCGCATGGAAGCGCCACGCCCAGTACGCGGGACTGCGGCGCGGCGTCTGCTGGGCCCAGCGCACGATCAGCTCGGTCGTCAGGGGCCCGGTATGGCCGGTGCGATCGGCCCAGCGGGCGAAGAGAAGGACCTCCTGGCCAAGGGTCCCGAGCGTGAAGCCGAGCGCGCGGCGAAACGCGAGGTACTCCTGCGCGTACGCCAGCATCGTGGCGTTGGCCGTCATGACACCACCTCCTCCGGCCACGGACGGGCCACGTCACGCAAACGCGGCAGATCGACCTTGGTGTACAGGGCCGTAGTGTCGAGACTGCGGTGGCGCAGCACATCGGCCACCGCCTTCAAGCTCACACCGGCGCGCACCATGGCGGTCGCGGCCGTATGGCGCAGCGTGTGTGCGCCACGCGAGGCGACGTCTAAGCCGCTACGGTGGAACGCGCGCTGGACCGCCCGAGTCACGACGGCACTCGTCAACGGCGCCCCAATGGGCGGGAAGTGGCGCACAAACACCTCGCGCACGGCAGTCACCGGCCGCCCTGACCGCAGGTACGTCGCGATGGCCCGTCCCACCGTGGCGGGCAACGGGAGTCGGTGGGCACGTCGCGCTTTGCTGGTCGCAATCGTCAGCGTCCCGACGCGCCAGTCGATGGCGTCCAGCGACAACTCGGCGACCTCCTTGGCGCGCAGGCCGAGCGATGCGAGGCACAGCAGCATGGCGCGATCCCGCCGCCCGACAGGCGTGGACAGATCGACGGCAGCCAGCAGCTGGCGCGACTGCGCAGGGGCGAGGGCCTTGGGCAGCGTCGCACGACGGGTGTCGCGGACCGTCGGCACCGCCTGGGCGACGCGGCCGTCGATGGCGCCGTGCAGGTGCAGAAAGCGGACGAAGCTTCGCGCGGCAGACGCGGACCGCCGGGCGGTGCGTGGCGAATGGCGCCGGGTGCGATCGACAACAAACCCGCGAAGAACCTCGCCGGTCAACTGCCGAAGGTCCAGCTGACCGGTGGCCGACAGGAGGGTGAGCAACTGACGAACATCTCGCACGGAGCGTTCGCACGTCGCAGGCGTTGCACCACGCGTGACCCGCAGGTGCTCGGTGAAAGCGTCGAGGACGTCATCAAGGCTGTGAAGTGTGGCTGCACTGAACATGGGCCCTCTCTCTCCCGCCACGGCATGTGGCGACAAGCGGCCCACGATTATGCAGACCCCGATCACTCGGGGCCTTGCGATCCCGCACGCACGATCAAGGACGCCATCGAGAGAGATCCCGGCTACTCCGCAGAACGCGGACGTGCGCATAACGCCGCTTATGCGGCGCTCTGCATAAGCGGCGATCCCACCCCAAGCACCGACGATGCCCGACTGACGTTGCGCCTGTGTGCCGCGGCAGACGTGCTCGACATGCCGTTGCTCGATCACCTGATCGTCGGTGACGAGCACCGGTACTACAGCTTCCGCGAAGCCGGAGTGCTCGGAGCCACTCCGACAGCGAGGTGATGCCCATGCCCGCCGCTTCGACGTTTCGATTCTGTGGAAGTGCTCGCCCGCGTCAAGGCTTCGCTCGCTGCGCTCGCCGCTGCGCGGCCTTGACTCGGTCTCGGCACTTCTCACGGAGGGCACTTATCGAAGCGGCGGGGGGTCTCGAAGAAAGGAGAACTCCCATGTCAGACAGGTCGCTCGCACCGAGCATCAACGTGACGATCGGCCAACACACGCGCGTCTACTTCGCGTTCGTCACGACAGCGCCGATCACTCTCGATTCGCCGGCGACGGTCACGCTTCACGGCGGGGCCTTCTCCGAGCTGGCCGGCTTTGCGGCCGATCCGATCACGTTCGACGACACCAGGGGACGTATGCCTGCACGTCTGGTGCTCGTCGACGCGATGGAGCTCGCCTGGCAACGAGCGAAGTATCGCGGCAACGAGCACCAGCTGCTCTCCGCGGATCCCGGACTCGTTGGCCTGAACACGCTGCAGCACTGGCTGTGGCAACGCCTGCAGGCGCCCACCCCGCAGGCGGCCGCATGAATCCGTCGATCGATTCGTCAGCGTCAACCGCTCGCTCGAGCAGCGAGCTTCAGAGGAGGTCACATCATGGTGGTCAAGATCGTTCCGAACGACAAAGGCAACCCGCAAGGCAAACTCGCGGATGCCGAGCTGCACTTCAGCGACGGCGTGCTCGAAGGCTTGAAGCTGATCGGCTTCGCCGTCTGGGAGCGCCGCAGCGGTGGCGGCCGCAACGTCACGTTCCCCGCACGGCAGTATTCGGTCAACGGTGAGCGTCGCAGCTTCGCGCTGCTGCGTCCCCTCGCCGACACAGCTGCGCAGGAGCGCGTGCGCGATCTCGTGCTGCAGGCGTACGCCGAGTACGAGGAGACGGCTACGGAGGCCGCCTCGTAGTGAATGGATGTCCCGGATGCCGCCAATGTGGCGGTGTCCGGGACGCCGGTGTACGCCATGGCCAGGCGGATTCGTTGCGCGTTGCGAATGCAGCAGTTGACGGGTGCCGACGCACGTCCAGGCGGGGTTCCCCAGTCGCCGGATCGCGTCATTCCGCTCGCGAAATGTCGTGAGCTCCTCGGAGATGAAGCCACAACCCTCTCTGACGAGGACCTCGACCGCGTGCGCCGGCACGCCGCGGCAATGGCCCATGTGCTAGTCCTTGCATTCCTCGAAGACAGTTCAGGAGTCGGCTGAGTCGTATGGGCGCCGCTTTCGAATTGATCCAGGCGGACGACGGGTCTAAGCTGCAGTCGATGATCGGCGCCGTCATCTACATCCGCGTCAGCACCAAAGAGCAGACAGAAAATCTCAGCCTGCCGACGCAACTCCGCGCGTGCGAGGAGTACTGCCATCGTCAGGGCTACGAGGTCCTCGAGCGCTTCAAGGAAGAAGGTGAAAGCGCCAAGACGGCGGACCGCCCCGAGCTTCAGCGCCTGCTGAAGTACTGCCGCACGCACAAGGGGCGGGTTCACTTCGTTGTCGTTTTCAACCTGACACGCTTTGCGCGCGAGAAGTACGACCACTTCGCGCTTCGCTCCCATCTGAAGTCGTTGGGCATTTCGCTGCGCTCGGCAACCGAGCCGATCGACGACACGGCGACGGGAAAGTTGATGGAGGGCGTTCTAGCCTCGTTCGCACAATTCGACAACGACGTGCGCTCGGATCGCACGAAGGCAGGAATGAAGGCGGCGCTCGAGATCGGACGATGGACCTTCCTCGCGCCGATCGGCTACATCAACGTTCCGAGGTCATTCGGAAAGAGCCTCATTCCAGACCCGGACCGAGCAGCGGCCGTAAAGCAGATCTTCGAGGACTTCGCCACGGGTCAGTTCACCAAACAGGAACTGCTGGCGCAGATCACCCGGCGAGGTGTCAGGACGCGAAGAGGACTGCCGCTCAGCTCGCAGGCATTCGGCACGATGCTCGAAAACCCCCTCTACATCGGCATTGTCGACGTGCCCGATTACGGTGTTCGCTGGAAGCGAGGCGACTTCGAGCCACTGATCACCGAAGAGGTGTTTTATCGAGTGCAGGCCGTTCTAGCAGGACGGATACAGCCGACCGCGCCCCGTCAGCGCAATCGCCCTGAGTTCCCGCTCCGAGGATTCATTCGTTGCTCGATCTGCGGCAGGGGGTTGAGTGGCAGCTGGTCGAAAGGGCGGCACGAGCGCTATGCGTACTACCACTGTCGTCCGAAGTGCCGCGCAGTCAACGTGACCAAGGCGCGCCTGGAAGGTCTCTTCGTCGACGAACTGGAGCGGCTACAGCCGACGCCTGGCTACATGCGGTTGCTGAAGGAGTCGGTCCTGCAGGTTTGGCACCAGCGCAAGGGGGCCGTTCGAGGCGAGCTCGAGGACGTCGAGCGCAAGGTGAAGGCGATTCAGCAGAAGCTCGATCGCCTCGACGATGCGTTCATCTTCGCGCGCGCGATCGACCTCGAAACGTACGAGCGACAGCGCGATCGCTTGCGCGAGGAACTGACGCTGGTTCAGATCGATCGCCACAGCACGCAGCTCGAGGACCTCGACGTAGAGGGCATCCTGGCGTTCGCAGAACGGGTGCTGCCGAAGGCCTCGGAGCTATGGGTCCACGCCTCGCTCGATCAGCGGCAGCGACTACAGCAGCTGTTTTTTCCGGAGGGCGTGCCGTTCGACGGAAAACGCTTTAGTCGAACCGCTGTAAATGCCGCTGCCTTCAGCTACTTAAGACCGATTCAGCAGGGCGATGAAAATTTGGTGGACCTGACGGGATTCGAACCCGTGACCTCCTGAATGCCATTCAGGCGCGCTCCCAACTGCGCTACAGGCCCCTCTGGTGGAAACACCCCATGCTAGCACGCCCGTTGAGGCGGCCCTGCAGGTCTGCCATGCGTGACCTTGGCTGTCACGCCCCCCGGCTAAACTCCGGTTGCGGTCGTCTTTAGGGGGATGAGGTATGGCGACGGTGCGCCAAAGTGAGCCAGGCCGTGAGCTGACGGGCAGCCTCATCGGGCGTGTGCCCATAGAACGGCATCATGGCGCTCGGCACGCCGGGGCTGCGCAGCAGCTGGGCGCGCCAGCGATCGCTGACAGGTCGTACCTCAATAAGGTACGCACGGTCGCCGATAGTTTCTTCGTAACGATGAATCGTCACGTTGGTCTGCAGGACGAGAGGTTCGGCGCGTTGTCGCGGGCCGACGGTGGATTCTACGGATCTCGCGGCGCGGATCAAGCGAAGCGCGACGCGAAGGCGGCGTCCACATCGCGTTGTGACGCACGGTTCGGAACCGCCGCGTCGAAAAAAAATCTGCGCGCGCAGGTTCTTAACAGCTTTTGCACCGTTCGTCCACAGGATTTCCACATTACAATGAGGCGACTGTCTTCTCACCGGGTGATCGCCAGCCTCGCACTGTTTGTCGTTCTTGGTCTCGCGGCGCCGGCCGCCGCTGCGACCGACGCCACCCTCTTCCGTCTCTTCCTGTTGGACGGCACCACCGTCATCAGCTTCGGCGAGTTCGCGCGCATCGACGATCGCGTCGTCTTTTCCATGATCTTTGGCGGTGGAGACACGCCTCGCCTGCATGCCGCCACGCTGCCTGCGCGCGTCATCGACTGGACGCGGACCGACGCCCACGCGGCGTCCACCCGCTACCAGTGGTACGCGCGCACGCGCGGAGAGGCGGACTTCCAGCGGCTCAGTGACGAGGTTGCCGCCGCGCTGAACACGATTCTGCAGACGCGGGATCGCGCGCGCGCCGTCGCCCTCGCGGAACGAGCGCGCGCGACGCTGGCGCTCTGGCCGCAGCAGCACTTCGGCTATCGGCAGCGCGACGTCCGTGAGATTCTTGGCGTTCTCGACGAAACGATTGCGGGCCTGCGCGCGGCGGCCGGTGTCGGCGCGTTCGAGCTGTCGCTGGTCGCGTCCGGGCCGGACATCGCCATCCAGCCGCTGGCCGAGATCCCCTCCGTGCGGGAACAAATCGACCAGGCGCTGCACGTCGCCGCGCTGAGCGATCGTCCGGCCGAACGGCTGGCGCTCCTGCAGGCGACGCTCGTTCTGCTGAACGCGGAAGGCGGAGTGATCCCCGCCGCCGCCGCGACCCGGTACCGGCGGATCGTCCAGACGCGGATTCGCGAAGAGGAGGCGATTGATACGCGCTACCGCGAGCTGGCGCGCCGGACGATGACGGATGCGCGGCGCCACGCGGCGCGGGCGCGCATCGGCGATGTGCAGCGGGTGCTCGACCGTATCCGGCGCCAGGATGTCCGCCTCGGCCGGCAGCGGCCCGACGTCGTGCAGGCGCTGCAGCTCTCCGTGCAGGGACAGGTCGATGCCGCGCGTCACCTCCGGCTGCTGTGGGACCGTTGGGCCATCCGGCGGTCTTTGTATGAAGAGTATCAACGCTCCGTGGGTGCGCAGTTCCTGCAGCTCGTCAAGGCCCAGCCGGCGCTCGAAGCGATTCGCCGCCTCGACGGTCCGGCGCCCGACCTCCTCCTGACCCTGCAGTCGCAGCTCCAGGGCGGCGCCGAGCGACTGGAGCGCGTCCGGCCGCCGGTCGACCTGCGGCCGGTGCACGATCTGCTCCTTGGCTCCTGGCGCTTTGCCGAAAATGCCGTCGCCCGCCGATACCAGGCGGCTCGCGCCGGCAACGTGTCCGGCGCGTGGGAGGCGTCCTCGTCGGCTGCCGGCGCACTGCTGCTGCTGTCGCACGCGCAACAGAAGCTGCGCACGCTGCTCGAACCACCGGTTCTTCCCGATTAGCAAGTGCGGTTGACGTCCGTGTCCGCTCGCACGACTCGTCTCGTGCGAGTGCCGGATCTTCACGCCTTCCGCCAGACGGTCGCTGCGCTCGCCGGCGACGGCACCAGTCCCGACATCGGCGATCGTCTTGTTATCGTTCCGACCCGTACCGCGGCCGCCTATGTGATCGCGGCAATTGAACGCAGGCCGGAGCGCACGCGCGCCGCGAGGCTCCCGGATTTCGTCACGCGCGACGAGCTGTACGCCAGGCTCGGTGAACGGGTCCCTGGTCATCTCCCGTTGCTGCGCGCTGCCGAGCGTGAGGTGCTGATGGGCGTGGCGTGCCGCGCCGCCATCGACGGGGGGGCGGCGCCGCCCTTTCGCCTGCGGCCGGCGCTCATCGCGGAAATCCTGGGCTTCTATGACGCGCTCCAGCGCAACCTCAGGCAGGTCGACACCTTCGAGCGGCTCGCGCGCGGCATGCTGGAGCCAGGCGCACTGGAAGACCGCGGCGCCGAACGGCTCACCCAGCAGACGCGCTTCCTGGCTGCGGCGTTTCGCGCGTTCGAGCGCCTGACGGAGTCGTCTGGCGGGATGGACGAGCACCAGCTCCGCCGACAGCTCGTCGCCGAAGTGCCGCCGCAGCCCTTTCGCCACGTGGTGGTGGCCGTCGGCGATCGAGGCTCCGACGCGTACGGCCTGTGGCCTGCCGACTGGGATCTGCTGGCCCGCGTGCCCGGCCTCGAGCGGCTCGACGTGGTCGCTACCGAGACGATGATCGCCGGCGCGCTGCATGAGCGGATCCATCAGATGCTGCCGGGAATCGAGGAAACCCGTGTGCCGCCCGACCTCCGGGCGCATCCCGTGCTGCTCGTTCCTGCCGGTGGCGAGGTGGTGCATGAGGTACGCGACCGCGAGGAGGAGGTCGCGTTGTTTGCCCGCGTCGTGCGCGCACGGCTTGCCCCGAGGGGAGTCGACGGGCTCGATCGCGCGGCGCTCGTCGTCCGGCGACCGCTGCCGTATGTCTATCTGGCCCGCGAGGTGCTGCGTTCCGCCGGCATCCCTTTGCGGATGTTCGAGGCGCTGCCGCTTGCGGCCGAGCCGTTTGCCGCCGCGCTCGACCTGGTCTTCGCCGCGGTGACGTCGGGATTCGCGCGCGGGCCGTCGATCGCGTTGCTCCGCTCGCCTCATTTCGACTTCCTGCTCGAAGCACGGGAGATCGCGAGGCTCGATCATGCGCTGGCGGAAGCCGGATACCTCGGCAGCATCGAGGCCCTGGAACGGATCGATGCGGCACCCGCACGCGTGCTGCTCGACATCGCGCGGGAGCTGCAGCCGCTCGCCGCCACGGCGCCGCCCGTCGATCATCTCGACCGCCTGCTCGGATTCCTGGCGCGGCACGAGCGGCGGCCCGAAGCCGACGATCCGCTGCGTCCGCGGCTGCTGCGGGCACGCGCCGCGGTCCTCGATGTGCTGACCGCGCTGCGCGATGCCCACACGCGGTTCGATTCGACGCCGACCGACCTCGCGTCGATGGCCGCCTCCGTCAAGCGGTGGATCGGCGCACAGACGTTCGCGGCGGACACCGGCGAGCGCGGCGTGCACATCGTCGACGCAGAGAGCGCCCGCTTCGGCGACTTCGATCTTGCGCAGCTCGCAGGTCTGGTAGAGGGCGAGTGGCCCGAATCGCCGCATCGCAATATCTTCTATCCGCCCGCGCTGCTGCGGGAGCTCGGATGGCCCGGTGAGGCGGCGCGCCTCGACGGCATCCGTGCCGCCTTCACCGATCTGTTGCGGCTTCCCTCGTCCGTCCTCCTCGTCTCGACCTTCACGCTCGAAGACGACGCCCTCGTGGCGCCATCGCCGCTGCGGGACGGAGTCGCGTCCGCGGCCCGAGAGGCGATCGCGTGGAGTGCGCCGGCCGAGCCCGTTTTCGAACACGAGGCGCTCGCGCTCGATCCGGTCGTCACGGCGCCTCTGAATCCGGCGACGCGCGAGGCAGCCCTGCGCCGCCTCGACGCCGCGATGCAGCCTCGGCGGCGGCCAGGCGCGACGCGCGGCCATGTGCCGGCGGCCTATTCGGTCAGCGCGCTCGAGCGCTATCAGGATTGCCCCTTCAAGTTCTTCGCGGTGAACGTCCTCCGGCTCGACGAGCCGCTGGCGGACGAGGCGGCGCGGTCGCCGCGCGCGCGCGGGCGGTTCGTGCACGACGTGTTTCAGCGTTTCTTCGAAGCCTGGGCGGCGCGCGGCGGCGGCACCATCACCGTCGACCGCCTCGATGAGGCGCGCGCGTTGTTTCGGACGGTTGCCGAGCCGCTGCTGGCGCGGCTGCCCGAGGCCGACGCCGCGCTCGAAGGCGCGCGTCTGTTCGGGTCTGCCGTGTCGACCGGGATGGCCGATCTCGTGCTCGAGCTGGAAGCGTCGCGTCCCGCTGACGTCCGCGACCGGTGGATCGAGCACGAGCTGAATGGCGAGTTCTCGCTCGGCGCGGGCGACGGCCGGCGCGTGGCGATTCGCGGTATTGCCGATCGGATCGATCTGCTGGCCGGGCATCGCCTGCGGGTCTTCGACTACAAGTCGGGCTACGCACCCGATCCCAAGCGCGCGCTGCAGGTCCCGGTGTATGCGCTGTGCGCCCGTGAGCAGCTGACGGCGACAGACGAGACGCCCTGGTCGATTGACGAGGCCGCCTACGTCGCGCTCACCGGCGCGCGCACCGTCGTGCCGGTCGTCCGCCCCGGCACTCCGGCGCCCGAGGCCGAAGCGGCGCTGGTCCGGGCCCGCGTCCGGCTGTTCGATGTGGTCGATGGCATCAGCCGCGGCGACTTTCCGCCGCGGCCCTACGAGCTGCGGATGTGCGCGAGCTGCGCGTTCCCGTCCGTCTGCCGGAAAGACTATGTTGGCGACGAATGACCGCGCGGCGCGCGAACGGGCCGTCGATCCACGGTTCAACGTGGCGCTCGAGGCGTCGGCGGGTACCGGCAAGACGCGCGTGCTCGTGGATCGCTACATCAATCTGCTGCGCGCGGGCGTCGACCCGGCCAACATCCTGGCGATGACGTTCACCCGGAAGGCGGCCGCCGAGATGCGCGACCGGATTCTCGCCACGCTCCGCGCCGCGGCGGCAAACGGCGAGCTGCCGCCGGCACGCTGGCGCGAGCTACGCGACCGCACGTCGGACATCGCGGTCAGCACGATCGACGCCTTCTGTCTGTCGCTGTTGCGCGAGTTTCCACTCGAGGCCGACGTCGACCCCGGCTTTCAGGTCGCAGACGAGACGGAGCTGCCGCGGCTCGTCGACGAGGCGCTCGACCGCGCGCTGCGCATCTGCCGAACGCTCGCCCGCGACGACGAGCACGTTGCGCTCGTGTTCGCGCATCTTGGCGAGCGGAAAGTCCGGGCGGCGCTGGCCGCGCTCCTCGAGCGGCGCCTGGTCGCCCCGCGCGTCCTTGCTGCCACCCTCGGCCGGTCGTCAGCGGAGCACGACGCCCGCGCCGCGGCCGCCCGCGCCGCGGCCGCGCTCATGGCGGTTTTTGACGGCATGCGCGGCGGGTTCGACCGGTTTGCGTTCACGGGTCCGCTCGACCCAGCGTTTACGCTGCTGGCGCGCAGCCTCCGCGCGGTGGGCGAGGCGGCCGCACCGGATCCGCCGCTGGTCCACGCCGCCCTCGCCCGCGCCACGGAGTACTTCCTGACGCAGGACGGCAAGCCCCGAAGCCGAGCGCCGTACCCGCGACGGGCGTTTGCCTCGGACGCCGACTGGCGAACGCACAGCGATCTCGTCGTGGCGCATGCCGACGCCGTCAAGAGAGTCGTCGCGGCCTATCGTCGCGATCTCAACGGGCTCGTGGCGCGCGGCGTCTGGCGGATGTTCCGGGTCGCCGAAACAGAATACCGGCGCACGCTCGACGCGCATGCGGTGCTCGACTTTTCCGATTTGCTGCTGCGCGCGCTCGATCTGCTGCGGCGGATGGACGAGTTCTCCCGGAGCCGCTATCGGCTCGAGTCGCGCTACCACCACGTGCTGGTCGACGAGTTCCAGGACACGAGCCGCGCGCAGTGGGAGCTGGTCGCGCTGCTCATCCAGTCATGGGGCGAGGGCGCGGGGCTCGCCGCAGTTGGACCGCTGCCACCGTCGATCTTCATCGTTGGCGATCGGAAACAGTCGATCTACGGCTTTCGCGACGCGGACGCGTCGATCCTGCGTGAGGCGGCGCGACATATCGAGACGCTGCGTCCGGACGGTGACGTCCGGCGTTCGATGTCGCACAGCTTCCGAGCCGTACCTGCACTGCTGGCCTTCGTGAACGACGTGTGCGGCGACATGGACAAGGCGGGGGGCGACGCCGGGTTCCAGTACGAAGAGACGGATCGGTTTCCCATCGAAGCGCAGAGTGGAGACGACGCCCTCGGACTCGTCGTCGCGGAGACGCCCGAGCGTTGTGCCGAGCGCGTAGCCGGCGAGATCGCGCGGCTGGTCGCCAACGGCATCCCCGTGCGCGACCGCGACACCGGCGTCATGCGCCCCGTCCGAGCCGGCGATGTTGCCATCCTTTTCCGTTCGCGCGAAAGCCACCGGGAGTACGAGACGGCGCTCGCCCGGCGCGGCTTCCGGACCTACGTCTACAAGGGGCTGGGCTTCTTCGACGCCGATGAAGTCAAGGATGTCCTGGCGCTCGTCCGATACCTCGCCGAGCCGGACTCGAATCTCAAGGCTGCGGCCTTCATGCGCTCACGGGTCGTCGGTATCTCCGACGAAGGGCTGCGCATACTTGCGCCCGCGCTGGCTGACAGCCTGATCGCGCGGCGTGCGCCGGCCGTGGCGCTCGACGCCCCCGACGCCCGCGCGCTTGCGGCCGCCCGGGAGTCCGTCGCTCGGTGGTGTGGGCTCGTCGACCGCATCCCGTCAGCCGAGCTCGTCGACCGCGTGCTGGCCGAGTCGGCCTACGCGGTTGAGCTTCGCGGCCCGCGATTCCGGCAGGCGTGGGAAAACCTGAAGAAGGTCCGGGCACTGCTCAGGCGCCTTCAGAATCGCGGCTACGCGACGCTCGCCCGGCTGGCCGCCCATCTCGATCGGCTGGCGCTCGGCGACGATGCCAATGCCGTCGTCGATGCGGGAGATGCGGTGAACCTGATGACCCTGCACGCGTCGAAGGGGCTCGAGTTCCCAGTCGTCTTTCTGGTGAACCTCACGCGTGGGACGGCCAATCGCCGTGATGCGGTGCGGTGGTCGCGGGGGGGAGATGCCGTCGCAGTGGGCAGCTTCGCCAGCGAGGTGGACGAGGAGCGGGTTGCCTCGGAACGGGAGGAAACCAAACGTCTGCTGTATGTGGCGCTGACCCGCGCGCGAGACCGGCTGTACCTCGTGACCACACGCAACGACGGCGTCGTGGTCCCTGGACGCGGGAGCGTTGCCGAGGTGCTTCCCGCGTCGCTTCTGCGCCAGCTCGCCGGCGGCGGACCCACCGAGTTCGTGGAGTGGCGATCATCTTCTGGCGCGTCCCATCGGTTCCGCGTCTGTATGGATGAGGCCTCGGCGTGATCCTCACGGTTGGCCACTCGACGCGAACCGCCGAGGCCTTTCTCGGTCTGTTGCAGGCACACGACGTCACCGGCGTGGCCGACATCCGCACCGTGCCGCGCTCGCGGCGGCACCCGCACTTCTCCCGCGAGGCGCTCGCTCGGTTCCTCGCGCAGCACGGAATCGAGTACGTCCATCTCGCGGGGCTTGGAGGCCTCCGGAAGCCGCGGCGCGACTCGCCAAACGCGGGGTGGCGTCACGAAGGGTTCCGCGGGTACGCCGACCACATGGGAACGCGCGAGTTCGCCGAGGCGCTCGACGCCCTGCTCGCGTTCGCGGGCGAGCGCCGCCGGGCGGCGGTCATGTGCGCCGAGGCGAAATGGTGGCAATGCCACCGCCAGCTCGTTGCCGATGCGCTCGTCGCCCGCGGCATAGAGGTCTGCCACATCATGTCGGCGCGCGAGGCCCCCTGCCACGAGCTCACCCCGTTTGCTCGCGTGACCGGCTCGACGGTGCACTACCCGGCCCTGATCTAGGGAAAACGGCGCATTTTCGACGGCCCAGCTTTGGCACGGGACTTCCACTTTCTGCATTGCGCTGGGTGATCCCATCCCCTACAATCGATCTTGGAGGACGCGCCCGTCGCGTTCGCGAAGGGAGAAGCCGTTGACGACTAAAGAGGAGACGCGCGTGGCGCTGACCTGTCCCAATTGCGGGAACGATCAGAATTTCCTGGTGAAAACGCTGCAGATGCACGTGGTTCACCTGGACCAGGCGCGCGTCGAGGTGTCCGAAGAAGGCCGGCCGCAGGTGCTCGAAATTCTCTGCGACGAGTGCGAGAACGCGCTGAAGCTCGAGGAAATGGATGAAGCGCTCCGCAAGGAGCTGCTGCTGACGCTCGGCGCCCGCTAGATCCCCTTCCTCAAGTTGACTTCTGTTCCGGCGGCCCATAAGGTAACAGCAGTTCATGGGCGGCCACACGCATGCCTTCGCTGAGTGCTTCGCCGACGAGGTCGGCATCGACTTCCCGTCAGTGGCGCCCGCCATCGATCGGATCCGCCGATCCTTTCTGGCCGACGAGGCCGCGACGGCGCTGAGCGCGACGATCCAGCTGTCTGCCCGCGAGGCGCGCGAAGGCGCCTTGATTCCGCTTGTCGTCGCCGTCTCATGCACCTGTGGCGCCTGCGGCGGCCGCGGGGAGTCGTGGACCGAACCGTGTTCCCGCTGCGACGGAAGCGGCGCCGAGCTCCGCCGGCACCGGCTGCGGGTCGTCGTTCCAGCCGGCGTGCTGGACGGCGCCCGGTTCAACTTCACGGTCGCTCCCCGCCACGACCCCCCGACCCGCGTCGAGCTGCGCGTTCTCATCGCGTAGTGGACCGTCACGTACGGCTGCTCGCCATCCTCGCGACGCTGTGGGGCGCACTGGCGACGCTCGTCGGCCTGTCGCTCCTCCTGCTCGCTACGGGCGCGCTGGCGATTCTGCTCGGACCTGACGGCGCATCGGTCGGCTTCGCGGCCGGTCTGACGGCGGCCGTCTTCGCCTCGATTGGTGCGTTCACGCTGATCTGGGGTGTCGTGCACATCTGGGTCGCCGCGGCGCTGCGCCGGCGCCATCCGCTGGGCCGCGCCGTGATGCTCGGTCTCGCCGTCGTCAACCTGCTCGTCTTTCCGTTCGGCACCGCATTCGGCGTCTACGCGCTGTGGGTCCTGCTCGCCAACGAGGGGCGGCGCCTGTTCGAGGCGTCCCACCGCGAGGCGATAAGATAGGCAGGATGTCCTCAGGTATTGCCCGCGACGCCGTGCTCACCGCCCTCAAGGTGGTCGTCGATCCCGACCTGCGGCGCGACATCGTCTCGCTCGGATTCATCAAGGACCTGACGATCGACGGCGGTCGCGTCGCCTTCACCATCGAGCTGACCACTCCCGCGTGCCCGGTCAAGGATCAGATGCGCGATCAAGCGATCGCCGCGGTCCGCGGTGTTCCCGGCGTGACCGAGGTCGACGTGCAGATGACCGCCAAGGTCCGGTCCGTCTCGGCGCCGGAGACCGGTCGTACGCCGCTGCCGGGGGTCAAGAACGTGATCGCCGTGGGCGCCGGCAAGGGCGGGGTGGGCAAGACGACGGTCGCGGTGAACCTGGCGCTCGCGCTGGCGCGATGCGGCGGACGCGTCGGCATTCTCGACGGCGACATCTACGGCCCGAACGTGCCGATCATGCTGGGGCTGCAGCAGACGCAGCTCGCGACCGACGGCAAGCAGATCCTCCCGGCCGAGAAATACGGCCTCCAGGTCGTGTCAATCGGGTTTCTCACCGGTGACGACGCGCCGGTGATCTGGCGCGGGCCGATGCTGCACGGGGCGATCCAGCAGTTCTTCCGCGACGTGGCGTGGAAAGACCTCGACTACCTCATCGTCGACATGCCGCCGGGAACCGGCGACGTAGCCCTCAGTCTCAGCCAGACGGTGCCGGTGGCCGGATCGATTCTGGTGACCACGCCGCAGCAGGTTGCGCTGGCCGATACTCGGCGCGCCGTCCGGATGTACCAGAAGCTCAATATCAAGCCGATCGGCGTCATCGAGAACATGAGCTATTACGCGTGCCCGAACTGCCATCACGAGGCCGACATCTTCGGGTACGGCGGCGGGGAAGAGCTCGCGCGCGCCATGGAAGTGCCGTTCCTCGGGCGGCTGCCCGTGTATCAGCCCATCCGGGAGGGGAGCGACATCGGCGTGCCCCTCGTGGTGAGCGAGCCCGGGTCGCCGGCGGGACGGGCGTTCATCACGGTGGCCGAGCGCACCGCCGCACAGATTTCGATCGAGGCGCACAAGGTCGCCGAAGCGAACAAGGGCAAAATCCCGCTGATTCCCGTCCGATGATTTCTGGACGCCCCGTGCGGATCACTCCCCATCTCTGGTTCGACACGCAGGCGAGGGAAGCGGCCGAGTTCTACTGCTCGATCTTCCCGAATTCCCGAATCGTCCACGTGACGACCCTGCGCGACACGCCGTCGGGCGACTGCGAGGTGGTGTCGTTCGAGCTGGCGGGCCAGCCGTTCATGGCGATCAGCGCGGGTCCGCTCTTCAAGTTCAACGAATCGATCTCGTTCATCGTGCCCTGCGAGACGCAGGACGAGATCGACTATTACTGGGAGAAGTTGTCCGCGGTCCCCTCGGCCGAGCAGTGCGGATGGCTCAAGGACAAGTACGGCCTGTCGTGGCAGATCGTCCCGAGAGCGATGGACGCCATGCTGCGCGGCACCCCCGAGCAGACGGCGCGCGTCACGCAGGCGTTCCTCAAGATGAAGAAGTTCGACATCGCGACGCTGCAGCGGGCATTCGACGGCCGCTGAGCGGCGTCGGGCCTTGGGGCGTGTCCGGCGGCGTTCAGTGACACCGGCCGAGGCCGAAATCGCGGAACGCCGCACCTGGAATGGGCACGAACTCCCATTCATAGCTGTCAGCGTGCTTCTCACCTCGCTGTTGGGCTGAACGGCGCGGATCTCGTACAACGGCGCGCCGCCGGTGCCGGTGATGAACTGGCACGCGCTCGAGCCGCGCCGTCGACTGCCGATCGAGATTGAGCACGCCGCCGCGCTTGACGCCGCGCGCGCCGACGAGCGGCTGGCCGTCGAGCAGGACGAGCACCTGACACGAATCGACGCAGCGCGTGCATGGTCCCACCCAGAAGCGTTCGAGATGCCCGCCGGGTGTGACCGCACCTGCGCGGGCCCTTTGTTCACCTCATCCAGACATCCACACGTTCATCACCACTCGTGACCGAAGCGTTCTTTGAACGCGCTCGATGCCGTTCCTCGAACCGTGCCGAGGCTGACGATCAGATAGAGTGCGGCAACCCGGTGCGTCTCGGCCCAGCGCAGCCCCTCGTCTGGCCCCATCACGTACAAGGCCGTCGAGAGCATGTCCGCCGTCAAACCGCTGGCATGCCACACGGTGACAGAGCCGTCGAACGACGCTGGCCTGCCCGTCCGCGGATCGAAATGATGCGGGATGCGAACGCCGTTGACCATCAGGTCGCGCTCGGAGCCGCCGCTCGTCGAGAGCGACCCTTCCGTGAGCCGTACCTCCCGATAGGCCTGGTCGCGGTGGCGGGGATGGGCGATGTCGATCGTCCATCCGCCTGACGGCGCGGGGCCGCCAACCGAGACCTGACCGCCGAGATCGATCAACCACGGGCCACGTCCAATCGCCGTCTGGACGCGGTCGAGCGCTTCACCCTTCCCCCATGCGCCGACGTCGATGGCGACATCTCCGCGCTTCCTGAGAGTGCATGCGCCCGCGTCGAACGTGAGCAGCGACAGACCGGACGTCTGCGCCGCCCGCCGCTGGACGTCGGGCGACGGAATGGCGCCGTCGCCGTGGACGTCCCATCCCGCTAGGAGCCGGCCGATCGCCGGATCGAAGGCGCCTCCCGTCGCACCATGCCAGCGCCAGATTTCTTCGAACGTCCGGCACAGGGCGGGGCGGGCGTGCCAGAGTGTTCCCACAGGATGACGGTTCAGCGCCGAGATCGCGCTCGATTCACGCCAGGTACTGAGCTCGGCTTCCGTTCGCTCGAGCACATCGACCGCCGCGGCGAGTGTGGCCCGCGCGGTCTCGCGCGTCGATGCGAATGCCGCCAGGTGCGCCCGCGTGCCCATGAGGTAGACGTCGCGCGTGACGAGCTCGAGGCGGCCGCCGTCGGCGGCGACCGCCACGCCAGCCGCCGCGACGAGCAGCGCGGCGACCGATCTCATGCGACTTCGAAGGCGACCGACTCCTGCCGCTCGCGCGAGCGGGCGAGTCGGAACGTGATCACCAGGTGCGCGCCGTACGCGACCGTGAACAGCGCGCCGCTGCCCACGTGCAGCGCGACCAGCGCCTGCAGCCAGCTCTCGCTGGCGGCGACCTGCAGGAGATAGCCGGAGAGCACCATCGTGCCGAAGGTCACGAGCGACACCCACCCGGAGCGCCGATTGGGTAACCGCGTCGCCCGGAGCTTCTTCATCACGTGCGAGTTGAAGACGATGCCGAAGAGGAGAATCAAGCCCGGCGAGCTGACGAGGTGCAGGCTGAGCATCGCGCCCTGCCACGGATGGTTCACCACCGCGAACGGATCCTGGGGCTCGAGGAGGTACTTCATCCAGAAGTAGACGAAGCCCGTCGCCGCGACGACGAGCGAGAAGAGGTTGACGGTCCAGCGTTCCCAGCGCCTCACCGATCGCCTCCTGTGAGGATGCCGTCGATGGCGAGGACGCGCCGCACGGCCGCATTCGTGGCGCGCGCGGTCAGTGTCGCGCCGGCAATCGGCCGAATCGCGCGATTGAGACCGACGTCGTCGGTGAGCGTTCGTCCGCGATACTGCCGCAGCCACGGTTCGGAGGCCCGGTACTCGGGTGGTTCGAGGAACGCCGTCACGTCGATGCGCAGCAGCCGGCCGTTCGCGTCGAGCGAGATGAGCAGACTCTCCTTCTTCGTGCGGACGAGGTGAGTGTCGACGTAGGCGCGGCCGACGAGCCGGCCCTCGCGCGAGGCGAGATAGCGCGCGACCAGCGGGGATGGGACCTCCGACCCGGCGGCTGCGGCCACGCTCTTCATCTGGGCGGCGGTCAGGAATACCTGCTCGGCCCGGATCTGGGCGCCCGGATAGACGTCGGCGAGCGCCTCGTCACGGGTGATCCCCTGCGCCTGGACCGCGGCGGCAGTCAGGCACAGTGTGACGCCGAGAACCGAGGCGTGTCGACGCATGTCAGAAGGCGTACCCGAGGTTGATGTTGAACTGATTGCGGCCAGTGTCGGCCGCGTTGGTGACCCACTGGTAGTCGGTCTTGATCACCACGTTCGGGATCGGCTTTACCTCGACGCCGAGCGTGCGGAAGGTGCCGTCGCGCGTCAGGTCACGCGTGAAGCCCGCCGGAATGCGATGCTGCGTGTTGACGCGCTCGTAGCGGACGTATGGCGTGATTGCCAGCTCAGAGGCCGTTTGCGACAGGAGGTTGTATCCGGCCTGCAGATAGCCGCCGCGCATCGTCTCCGCAAGCGGCGTGTTGACCGGCAGTCTGAGCGCCCGGCTCACCGCGGCGGCTTCGTCAATGGAGGCCTCGGCGAAGAGCGCGCGCAGATCCCAGCCGCGCAGCTGCGCCTGTGCGTGCCCCTCGAGAATCGTCGTCCCGACGTCGAGGCGCGCGCCGTCGAGCAGCACCTGCTCCTGGCCGGAGCCGCCGTTGTAGAAACCGATGCCGCCGAACACACCGGGCATCAGCGTGACGTCGATGCGGCCCGAGAGCGCCAGGTTCGCGGCCAGCGCGTTCGAGCCGCGCTGGCGTCCGCCGCGCAGCCCCGCCGACGTGAACGCCGCGCCTCGCAGCCCGTTGGTGACATATGCGCGGAAATTGACGATGCCGGCCGACCCGAGCACGCCCGCGCCGTTCTCGCGCCAGGTGGTCGGGATGATGCGCTGTTCCGTTTCCGGACGCTTCGCGCCGATGAAGACCGTCGGCTCGTGGAACTCGTTCGTCAGGCCCAGGGGCAGGAGGAGCATGCCGCCGCGCAGCGTGAGGTTCTCGGTTGCGAGGTAGTCGACGTAGGCGAATTCCACGAAGATCTCGTTGGCGTGCTCGACTTCGATCTCGGAGTTGAAGAGGAACTTGTCGTTGAAGCGATATCCGGCATAGAGGACCGCCCGCAGGAAGTCGAGGCGCGTGGTCGGCGCGCCGCCGCGGCCAGCCTCGTTCTCGCTGGCGAAGTTCTCGACGAGCATCTCGCCGTAGCCGGCGAACGACACGCCTTCGGTCGCCCGACGGTAGGTGGCCGCCGCTGACGGAGCCAGCCCGAGCGCGCGCCGTCGCTCCTCGGTTACCTCGACTTCTGGCGCCTCGCCGCTGCGCAGCTTCTCGAGCTCCGCGGCCAGCACGTCGATCCGTCGCTGGAGCTCGTCAATCTGGGTCTGGGTTCCGGCTGAGATTTCGGGCTCGGTCGCCGCGACGGGTCCCCCTTCCGCTTCGGGGTCAGGCTGCTGCTGCGCGGCCGAGGGGCGACCGGTGAGCAGAACGACGATGGCGGCCGACCAGACGATCGGGACGAGGCGATGGCGACGCAACAACGGCGGATCCCTTCGGAAAGCGAGTAATGAGATCGAACTGAGACTGAGTCTCACTTTCAGATCGGGAGTCTATATCCGACTTCTTTGGTCGGTCAAGCTGAAATCGCGCCGGGCGGAACGGATACGATGCGAACGTGGAGCCGGTCGCCCTCCCCTTTGCCAAACAGCAACTCGCCAACGGCCTCGACGTCATCGTCCACGAGGACCACCACGTGCCGATCGTGGCGGTCAACATCTGGTACCACGTCGGCTCGAAGAACGAGCGTCCCGGGCAGACCGGGTTCGCGCACCTGTTCGAACACCTGATGTTCGAGGGGTCGGCGCACCACGACACCGGCTACTTTCCGCCCTTGCAGCGCGCCGGCGGCGTCTTGAACGGCTCGACGAATGCCGATCGCACCAACTACTGGGAAGTCGTGCCGACGAGCGCAATCGATCTCGCGCTCTGGCTCGAGTCCGACCGGATGGGATACCTGCTGCCGGCGCTCACCCCACAGCGCTTCGAGACGCAGCGTGACGTCGTCCTGAACGAGCGGCGGCAGAACTACGAGAACCGCCCGTACGGACTGGCCGTGATGGCGATCATGGCGGCGCTGTATCCCGAGGATCATCCGTACCACTGGATGACGATTGGCGCGGCCGACGACCTGCGCGCGATGCGCCTCGACGACGTCCAGTCCTTCTTGCGGACGTACTACCATCCCTCCAACGCGTCGCTGGCGCTCGCCGGCGACATCGAGGCCGCACGAGCGTTCGATCTCGCGGACGGGTACTTCGGCGGACTCCCACCGGGCACGCGTCCCGCGCCGGTGCGCGCCACGGCGGCAATCGACCGCGAGGTCCGACTCCTGCTGGAGGACCGCGTCGAACTGCCGCGAATCTACATGGCCTGGCACTCGCCGGCGATGTTTGCGGGTGACGACGCAGAGATGGACCTGCTGGGGGACCTGTTGGCCAACGGGAAGACGTCACGCCTGTACCGCACGCTCGTGTATGAACGTCGCGTCGCCCTCGATGTCGCGGCGTATCAGAATTCGCGCGAGCTGTCGGGCTTTTTCCTCCTCGTGGCGACCGCGGCGCCCGGACAGCATCCTGCCGATCTCGCCGCGCTCATCGACATCGCCCTCCAACAAGTGAGCGACGAGGGACCATCGGAAGCGGAAATGGAGCGCGCCCTCGCGCAGGCGGAGGCGCATTTCATGTTCCGGCTCCAGACGGTCGGCGGATTCGGCGGCAAGTCCGATCAGCTCAACGCGTACAACGTGTTTCGTGGCGATCCCGGCTTTTTTGGCGCCGATGTGGCGCGCTACCGTGCAGCGACGCGCGACTCGGTGCGCGAGGCCGCCCGCCGGATGCTGGGGGTCGATCGTCGCGTCGTGCTCACCGTCGTGCCGCGCGGCCGGCCGGAGCTCGCGATCGCGGGCTCGGAACCGGTCTCGGTTTCCTGATGCCGGTCGATCGCTCACGGCTGCCCGACGTCGGCCCCGATCCGCCCTTCCGCTTTCCACGGATCGTCCGGCACATGCTGCGGAATGGCCTCGACGTGAGGACGGTCGAGCACTACACCGTCCCAGTCGTCTCGTGCGTTCTGCTCGTGCACGGCGGCGCTGGTGCCGACCCCCGCAACGAAGAAGGGCTGGCGGCCTTGACGGCCGACATGCTCGACGAGGGGACCGGCGACCTGAGCGCCATCGACGTGTCGGAAGGGTTCGCCAGGATCGGCGCCGAGTACGAAGTCGACGTTGGCGCCGACGCGGCACAGCTCGGACTGACGGCGCTGTCGCGGTTCATCGATCGCGCGCTGTCGCTGCTCGCCGACATCGTGATCCGTCCGAGCCTGCGGTCGGACGACTTCGAACGCGTCCGGAAACTGCGCCTCGACCGGCTCCGCCAGCTGAAGGATCTCCCTCCGGCCCTCGCCGAGCGTGCCTTTCTGCGGTTGCTGTATGGCGCCCACCCGTACGGGCACCTGCCGATTGGCACCGAGGCGGCCCTCAGCGTGTGCCGGCTCGAGCGCGTGGCGGCATTTCATGCAGCGGTCTTTCGCCCGGCGCGTGTGACGCTCGTCCTCGCCGGTCCGCTGTCGCACGACCGGCTCGCCGCGATGGCGGCCGACGCGTTTGGAGGATGGAGCGAGAGCGGCTCGCAGGACGGATGGCGCGCCGGCAACGTCGATCCAGGCTACGTGCCGCCGAGGCTGGCAGTGATTCCGCGCGCCGGCGCCGCGCAGTCGGAGCTCCGCATCGGACATCTCTCGGCGCCGCGCACGTCGCCGGATTATCCAGCCTTGCTCGTCATGAACGCGATCCTCGGCGGACAGTTCGTCAGCCGCATCAATCTGCGCCTGCGGGAAGAAAAGGGCTACACCTATAGCGCGCGGACCGGGTTCGACTGGCGCAAGGGACCCGGGCCATTCGCGCTGCAGGCCAGCGTCCACACGGCCGCCACGGCCGAATCGATCCGCGACACGCTCGTCGAGCTCGGCGCGATTCGCGACAGCCGCCCGCCGTCGGACGAAGAGATGGCGCTCGCCAAGGCGTCGCTCACGCGCGGATATCCGCGTCATTTCGAGACGGCGCCGCACATCGCGCGCTCGGTGGCCCAGCTGGCGCTGTACGGCTTGCCGGATTCGTACTTCGAAGAGTTCACCCCGCGCGTGGCGGCGGTCGAGCGCGACGATGTCGTACAGGCGGCGCGGCGGCACCTCGACCCGGAGCGCGCGCTCACGCTCATCGTCGGTGATTACGTGGCCGTCGGCGAGTCGCTCGGGCCGCTCGGCCTCGGCGACCCGCAGATCCTGCCTGTTACAGATTCTTCATCAGGAACCGGGTGAGCACGTACCCGTCGAGGTACTTGAATGGCGCCGCACCCGTGGTGTAGTGGCCGCACGGCAGTGCCGTCACCCGGTGCGGCAGGTTGCGCCGGCGGAATTCCTCCACGAGCGTCCGCGACAGATCGACCGGAAACGACAGGTCGTACCGCGCGTACACCAGCAGCGTCCGCACGTCCCGCACGCGATCGAGGTACGAGAACGGGCTGATCGGCCGCCACAGCTGCCGGAGCTGCTCCAGGTCGATCTGCCCGTCGAGCCCGGCCCGGACGTGAGCGGTCGACAACCCGCGCCAGACGACGTCGGCAAACCACGGCGAGACGTGATTGAGCGCCTGCGCGCGGATCCGCGGCTCATGCGCGGCGGTCAGCATCGCCAGACACGACCCGAGACTCGTTCCGAGGATGCCAATCCGCTCGTATCCCTGGTCTGCGAGCCACGCGACCGCGCGCCGCGCGTCGAGGACGGCCTGGCGACACACCTGGATCGTCCGCGCGACATTCGAGCTGACGATGTAGTCGGCTCTGGTCACCTCGGGCGGCATGCGGGCGTCGTGGTAGGGAAGGCTCATCCGAAGCGCGGAGATACCCACGCGCGCGAGCAGCCGGGAGAGCGCGACGTGTCCCTCGGCATCCGCATTCCACTGCGGCAGGACGAGCACGGCCCTCCGCGGTTCGGTCGGCCGGGTGCCGCTCATCGAAGGGCGGAGCGGACCCGCCGGAAACCATCGGGCGTAGACCGTGTTGTTCTCCGGGTGTGGCGTGACGAGCGCGCTCGGGAAACGAAGAACGCCGTCGGCGAGCGCGTAGGCGGACGTCGGCGACGCCGCGAAGAACGCGTCCGTGTCGCGCATCACCTCATCCACCCAGCCGCGGACGTGCTCGAGCGGGCTGCTCGTATGCCCGTTTGGGGAGATCCATTCCAGGCCCCATTCGAACGGCCGGACGACCCGATTCGTCGCGAGCGCCGCAAGACGACGCTCCCAGGCGTGGAACAACGACGCGATCATTCAGGTCCGATCATTGCAGCGCCGCCGTACATGCAGGAACAGCCGAGAAAGCCCGACGTGCCGCGGCCGCCCGGCGTGCCCGACGTCATCGACGCGCCGCCGCCCGATATCAGTCCGGCGCCGCCGCCCGATATTCCGCCGCAGCCGCTTCCGGACGGCCCCGAGCCTCAACGCGACGCTCCCGGTCCGAGGTGAGGTTCGAAGGCCCGCGCCAGCGACAGCAGCGCCGCGTCGTCGCCACGGCGCCCGACGATCTGTGCCCCCACCGGCAGTCTCTCTGCCGTCGTGCCGCAAGGCACCGTGATCGCCGGGTGTCCTGTGATGTTGAAGAGCTGCGTCAGCCGCAGCATGACGTTCCGCACCGGCTCGTCGGCCGCGGCGATGCGGACGGTCTCGGCGCCGATCTTCGGCGCCGGAATCGCGAGCGAGGGGAGCAGCAGCGCGTCGACCGCCCCCAGGGCCGCGTCGACCTCCCCGCGCAGGACCTCACGCCCGCGGAGCGCGCGGACGTAATCCTCCGCGAGGATGTACCGACCGATCTCGAGCCGCAGCCGGACGTTCGGCGTGTAGGCGTCGGCGCGATTCTCCAGTGTGACCGCGTGGTACGCCGCCGCTTCCGATAAACCGATGTGCAGGTAGATCGACGCGATGTCGTCTGCATGCGCAATGGAGGCATCGACGAATCCGACGCCGGCGCTCCGCAGCCGCTTGCACGCCCGCTCGAAGGCGGCGGCGACTCCCGCATCCAGCAGCTCCATGAAATAGGGACGCAGCAGACCCACTCGAATGCCGCGCGTCTCACGCGGCGCCGGCGTCGAAGGTGGCGCGCCGCGAAACACGTCGAACAGCACCTGCGCGTCGTCGACCGACCGGCAGATCGGCCCGAGGTGGTCCATCGTCGTGCTGAGCGGGACCGCGCCGTCAGTCGGCACGGCGCCGAGAGTCGGCTTGAAGCCGACGAGACCGCAGGCCGCCGCCGGAATTCGGATGGAGCCGCCCGTGTCGCTGCCGACCGAGGCGTACGCCATTCCGGCGAGCACCGACGCAGCCGATCCCCCGGACGATCCACCTGGCGAGCGGGTCGGGTCGAGCGGATGGCGCGCGGGACCGAACGCGGAGTCCTCGTTCGTGGTGCCGAACGCGAATTCGTGCAGGTTCGTCTTCCCGACGATCACCGCACCGGCCGCTCGCAGGCGGCTGATGACGGTGGCGTCCGCGCCGGCGACGTGCCCTTCGCGCACGCGCGACGCGGCCGTCGTCGCGACACCGCGCATGTCGATCAGATCCTTCACCGACATCGGTACGCCATGAAGCGGTCCCCGGTTCCGTCCGGCCGCAATCTCCGCATCCGCATGACGCGCCTCGGCCAGCGCGGCGTCCGCGAGCACCGAGATGAACGCATTGAGAGCCGCGTTGTGCGCAGCGATGGCGTCGAGACACTGCGTCGTCGCCCGCTCCGCGGTCGTCTCCCCCGCCGCGAGCGCCCGTCCGAGCGCCACGATCGTCTGCGGCTGGACGTTCATGCGCGTGATTCGTGCTGCCCCGTGGCGTCGGCATTCCAGTCGGCGTTGCGCAGCACAGATGTAGCCCGCGCCAGCGCCTCGAGCAGCGGGCGCAGCGCCGGCAGGCCGCGGCGATCCGCATCCTCCACCGCCTGTTCGAGCCACAGCTTGATCGTCACCGGTTTCAGGTTACAGGGTACCCTACGGTCACGGGACACGTGAGACGAACGAAGATTATCGCGACGCTCGGCCCCGCGACGGCGGCTCCCGACGCGATCGATCAGCTCGTCGCCGCCGGCGTCGACGTGTGCCGGCTCAACTTCTCGCACGGCACGCACGAGACGCACGCCGCGGCGATCGCGCACGTTCGCGCCGCGGCCGATCGGCACGGCCGCAGCGTCGCCGTCCTGCAGGACCTCTCGGGTCCGAAGATCCGCACCGGCCCGCTGCGCGACGGGCCGCTCACACTCCGTCCAGGAGACACGCTGCGCATCGTGGCCGGCGCCGCGGTTGGCGAGGGAGGCCGCGTGTCGACGACGTACGCCGACCTGCCACGCGTCACTCGGCCCGGCGACAGACTGCTGCTCGACGACGGGCGTATCGAGCTGCGGGTCGACGAGGCGCGCGGCGACGAGGTGCGCACGACGGTGGTCGACGGCGGCGTGCTCGGCGAGTACAAAGGCATCAATGCGCCCGGGGTGCTTCTGCCGCGGGTCGGGCTGACGCCGAAAGATCGCGTCGACCTCGAGTTCGGTGTCTCGCAAGGCGTCGACATCGTGGCGCTCAGCTTCGTGCAGACGCCGGCCGACCTGGAGGAGGCGCGCGGGCGGCTGACGGCGGCGGGTGCCCCGCAGATGCCTCTTGTGGCCAAGCTGGAGCGGCCGGAGGCCGTCGAACGGCTCGACGCGGTGCTGCAGGAATCGGATGCCGTGATGGTCGCGCGCGGCGATCTCGGCCTCGAGCTGCCGCTCGAGCGCGTGCCGCGCGTGCAGAAGGAGGCGACCGAGCGCGCCCGGACGCTCGGCATCCCCGTGATCGTCGCGACGCAGGTACTCGAGTCGATGCGGACCGAGCCTCGGCCGACGCGAGCCGAGGTGAGCGATGCGGCGAATGCCGTCGAAGCGGGCGTCGATGCCATCATGCTGGCCGGCGAGACCGCTGTGGGGCAGTTTCCGATCCGCGCCGTCCAGACGCTCGATGCCATCATCCGCGAGGCCGAAGCGGCGCCGCCGGCCCCGGTCGTCCCGCTCGAGGGACCGCGGCTGCTCGGCGGCCACGGCCGCGCGATCTGCGAGGCGGCGGTGACCCTGGCGACGCGCAGCGACGCGACGGCGATCGTCGCGATTACGAGAGGCGGGAAGACGGCACGGCTGCTGGCGGCGCTGAGGCCGCGCGTACCGATCTACGCCGCCACCGACAATGCCGCGATCGCCCGGAGGCTCTCGCTGTACTGGGGCGTGGTCCCGGTCGTCGCCAGGCTCCACGGCGACGTGAGCGAGACGGCTACGCGCATCGGCAGCCTGCTCGTGGCGCGCGGTTCGCTCCCGGCCGCCGCGACCGTCGTGCTCGTGAGCATCACACCCGAGCTGGCGCCCGGGCCGTCGAATTTCCTGAAGCTACAGCGCCTGTGACTCGAGATAGCGCTTCAAATCGTGCAGCGCCGACAGCCAGCCGCTCGACATCACGTCGTAGTAGCGCGTCCATCGCTCGTTCGAGGCGTCGTGGCCGGACTGTCGAAGATGGAGGACCGTTCCCGCGATCTCCTGACGGCAGCGCGCTTCGAGCGCCATCGGCCCGATCGGATCGCCGTCGGGCGGCTGCCAGTACACATCGGCGATGAAGAACTCTTCTCCCGGCGCGAACTCGACGACGGTCCCGTGGAAGACGCCACCCATGCGGCCGAGCAGCTCGTCGCGCCACTCCGTCGGCTCCCATTCGACCGCGTAGCTGCCGAGGGGGCGGGGGACGCACACCGAGCGCGACACGTTCCACCAGGCGAGCAACGCCTTGGCATCGAAGAATGCATCGAGGACGGCGGTCGGCGGCGCTTTGATGAGCAGGCTGTGAACGAACTCGCGCATGGCTGTGTTGGAGCCCGCATTATTGTGCCTCGATAATCGAGGCATGCAGGGACAGCCGCTGGCCTATCTCGATCATGGGTTCCTCGAGAGCGAAGAGGCCCGTCCGATCCGAATCCTGGCCGAATACCTCGAGCCGCTGCGACGGTTCCGCGCCGAGAACATCCAGGACACCGTGGTCTTCTTCGGCTCGGCGCGCGTCCACAGCCGCGAGCACGCCGAGCGTGCGCTCGAGCGCCTCATGCACCGCCTGGCGGGGAAGGAACCGGCCGAGCCCGACGAGCACCTCGTGCGCGGGCGCAAGGCGGTCGAGTGGTCGCGCTATTACGAAGAGGCCCGCGAGCTCGCGCGGATGCTCACCCAATGGTCGCTCGGCCTCGGCACGTCGCACCACCGCTTCGTTGTCGTTTCCGGCGGCGGCGCCGGCATCATGGAAGCGGCCAACCGCGGCGCGAAGGAGGCGGGCGGCAAGACCGTCGGCCTCAACATCAGGCTGCCGTTCGAGCAGGGCGCGAACCCGTACATCACCGACGGCCTGCTCTTCGAGTTCCATTACTTCTTCATGCGGAAGTTCTGGTTCGCCTATCTCGCCAAGGCGCTGGTGGTGTTCCCGGGCGGGTTCGGGACGCTCGACGAGATGTTCGAGATTCTCACGCTGATGCAGACCGAGAAGCTCGCCAAGCAGATCCAGATCATCCTGTACGGCACCGAGTACTGGAACCGCATTCTCGACCTCGAACCGATGATCGAGTGGGGCGCCATCAATACGACCGACCTGCAGCTGCTCCAGCGCGCCGACACGCCGGCGGAGGCGTTCGAGCTTCTGAAGGCGCATCTGACAACGCACCACCTGGCGCCCGCAACGCCGCAGGAGGCCAAGGCTCCGGGGATCGCGAAGACGCGGTCTTAATAGAGCAGATACGGCTTGCGAAGCTCGGCGAATGCCAGCTCGTCCTCGCGCCAGCCGGCCGCGATCTCGTCGAGGGGCGTGTCGGCCTCGATCTGACGGCGCAGCACATCCGATCCGGCAAGGATGTCGATCGGCAGCTTCTCGCGCTCGTACTCGTAGGGCGGCGGCCGCCACCGGAAGCCGGCCGGGTCGACGCGACGGAACATCGCGATGAGCGCCACGCCCGTGAGCACGGGGCGGAACTCCTCGCGGTTCAGGACGTGGATTTGGCAGCCGCCGCACCCGCGCTGCGCGTGCTTCTGGAACGTCGGCTCGAAGACCGCCGGCCGGAAGTACACGCCTGGCAGCTCGAGCGCATTCATGGCATCCGCAAACCGCTCCGCGTCGATGCCGGGCGCGCCAACCAGCTCGAACGGCCGCGTCGTGCCGCGTCCTTCTGACAGCATCGTTCCTTCAAAGAGGACCGTTCCCGGATAGACGACCGCGGTATCGACCGTCGGCATGTTCGGCGACGGCATGACCCACGGCAATCCCGTGCGGTCTGCGTACTGAGTGCGCCGCCATCGCTCCATGCGAACGATCTCGAGGGAGGCCTCGATGCCGAAGTGCTCGTTGAAGAGCGCCGCCAGTTCGCCGATCGTCAGGCCGTGCCGCATCGGGATGGCGAACTGGCCGACGAACGACTCATACCCCGGCACGAGGCGCGCGCCCTCGATCTGCACGCCGCCGATCGGATTCGGCCGATCGCAGACGATGACCGGAATACCGTGCCGCCGCGCGGCGCGCAGGCAGTTGGCCATCGTGTAGATGAACGTGTAGATCCGCGCGCCGACGTCCTGCAGATCGATCACCAGCACGTCCACGTCGCGAAGCATCCCGGCGGTCGGCTCGCGCGTCTCGCTGTAGAGCGAATAGACGGGCACCCGGCGGACGGCGTCCTGGCCGTGCGGCGTCTCGATCATGTTGTCCTGGACGTCGGATCGGAACCCGTGCTGCGGGCCGAAGATCGCGCTCAGACGAACGTCGGTCGCCGAGGCGAGGCGGTCGACGACGTGGCGGAAGGCGTGATCGACCGACGCGTGATTGCAGACGATGCCCACGCGCGCCCCACGCAGGCGGCCGGAGGCGAGAAGCACATCGGAGCCGAGACGAACGACACCGGGCAGCGCAGCGCGCATCGATGCATTATGGTTGAGCTGAACCTCTACAGTCGCTACACTCGTGGACCGATACGGCGAACATGCCTTACATCCGCCTCCGCCCGTGGTGTCTGCTCGTCGCGTTGCTCATCGTCCCTGGATGGCCGACGTCGGCCTCGGCGCAGGGCGGGGGCCTGAAGCTTCCGACCATGGCCGCCAGCACGGCGGCGGCGGCCGACTGGGTGTCGACCTACCACGCGCTCAAGTATTACCGCGTGCGCGAAACGAATCCGTTTCTCCGGCCGCTCGATCACTCGCCGGCGTCGCTCGTCACGCTCGGAGCCCTCATGGATGCGGGTGCGTTCAGTGCCTGGAACCTGACCGTCGGCCGCAAGAACGAGCGTCTCGCCGCGGCCGGACTCTGGGCGATGGCAGCGTTCCGCACGTATCTCGTCATCCACAACCTGCGCACCGAGCGCAGGGCAGCACGACGATAAAATACGCCCGCCATGAGCGACGCCCGGCCGGTCGCCATGCTCTGGCGCGTCGCGCTGAACGACGACCGGCTGTCCTGCCTCGTCTATCGTGATCGCAACGGCTTCGAGTTGCGGCTCGAGTCGTCCACGGCCGTCATTCTGACGGAACGCTTCGACCTCGAGCCGCGGATGCTCGCGCGCACCAACGCCCTGCGTACCTCGCTCACGCGGCGCGGCTGGCGGGACGCCTAAGCCGGGGCGCCGCGGCGCCGCGCTCTCGTTCGGCCCGCCTGGCGGGCTGCCGCACTCCTGGCGGCTGGACCCTTGGTCCGCACCGCTTTTTGCGCGGCAGCCCGGCGTGAGGTCGCCGACCGGCGCCTCGCGACGTTGCGTGCCTGCCGCGCGAGCGACTTCCGCGACGCGGCGCCGCGCGGCTCACGGCTGAGCGCGCGCCGGATGGCGCGCGAGCGCGTTGCGGCCGGCCGCCTGGCCCCACGGCGCCCGGCGCGGCTGGCGTATGCAGCGCTCTGCTTCGTCTTTGCCTTCGCGCCGCGCGGCGGACGTCGGAGCGTCACCCCCGCGCGCCGCGCCTTCGAGAGGCCGATCGCAGTCGCTTGCTTGGTCGAGCGGGCGCCGTGCTTCCCCTCGCGGATGTGGTGCATCTCCTCGCGGACGAACTCGCCGGCCTGCGTCGACGGCGCCTTCCCCTGACGCTTCGCGCGCCGAGCGCGCTCTACGGTTTCTTTCTCGGGCATCGTGCTCACCTCGGGGCTCGCGGCATATGCGCAACAACGACCGCCGCGAGCCAACGACACTGTTACGCAAGATTCAAACCGTGTACAACAGAACCAAGATGAAAATCGCGGTCATGGGATCGGGCGGGCTGGGCGGCCTGTACGGCGGGCGTCTCGCGCACGCGGGGTACGACGTGTCATTCATCGCGCGCGGCGCGCATCTGGCGGCGATGCGCGAACACGGGCTCACGATCGAGAACGAGCCGCACGGTACGATTCAGCTTCCGACGGTGCGGGCGACCGACGATCCGGGTACGGTCGGGGTCGTGGACCTCGTCCTCATCGCGGTCAAGCTCTGGGATACCGAGAACGCGGTGCGCGCCGTGCGGCCGATGGTGGGGCCGCAGACCGCGGTCTTGTCGCTGCAGAACGGCGTCTTGAAGGACGACACGTTGCGCTCGGTGTTTGGACCAGGCGCCGTGCTCGGAGGCGCGGCGTACGTGGCGACGCAGCTCGCCCGTCCAGGCGTCATTCGCCAGACGGGCACGATGCAACGCCTCATCTTCGGCGAGTACGACGACCGGCGGTCCGCACGGACGGAGCGGCTGCTCGAGGCGTTCGTCCGGGCCCGGCTGCAGGCGGAGATCTCCGACGACATCCGACGGACGGTCTGGGAGAAATACGTCTTCCTCGTCGCCCTCTCGGGCACGACCGCGACGATGCGATCGACGATCGGCCCGATTCGCAGCCACCCGCGCAGCCGCGCGTTTCTGTATCGGTTGCTGGCGGAAACGGTGACGGTCGGACGCGCGCACGGCGTGCGCCTGCCGGAGCGCTACGCGGACGATCGTCTGGCGTTTCTGGACACAGTGCCGCCAGACATGACCTCGTCGATGCACCACGACCTCGAGCGCGGCAACCGCCTCGAGGTCGCGTGGCTCGCGGGCGGCGTCGTCCAGCTTGGTGAGCAGGTCGGCGTGCCGACGCCGGCGAATCGCGCCGTCTGGGACATCCTCGCGCTCCATGCCGATGGCGGTCGCGCGCCGCGCGATTGATGGAACTCCCGCGCCTCACCATCCGCGCGCTGGGCGCGACGCCGGTCCTGGTCCCGATGCGGTACGCGCTCGGCACGAGCGCCGCCACCGTGCGACGCGCGCCGCTGCTGCTCGTCGATCTCGAGACGCACCAGGGCGTCACGGGGCATGCCTATCAGTTCTGCTATCGCACCGCGGCGGCTCCGGCCATCGCCGGTTTTCTCGACGACATGCTCGAGATGATCGCCGGCGCGCCGGTCGTTCCTGAAAACCTGTGGGCGCTGCTGTCGAAGCGCTACACGCTGATCGGCGTGCAGGGCATCGTGCGGATGGCGATGTCGCTCGTCGACGTCGCCGGCTGGGACGCGCTGGCGCAGGCCGCCGGTCTGCCGCTCGCGCGGCTGCTTGGCGGGGAGCCGCGGCCCATACCGGCCTACAACAGCAACGCCCTCGGGCTCGTCGCGCCAGCCGGACCTGAAGATCCGCCTCGACGGTCGTGGAGCGCGCTTGCGGATGACGCGGAGGCGCTGGTCGCCGGCGGCTTCCTGGGCGTGAAGCTGCGGCTCGGCTACGCGACACTCGAGGAGGATCTCGCGGCGGTGCGCGCGGTGCGTCGACGGATCGCGGACGAGGTGGCGCTGATGGTCGATTTCAATCAGGCGCTCTCCCGGGAGGACGGCGTCGCACGCGCGCGCGCACTGGACGGAGAAGGCATCTACTGGATCGAGGAGCCGATCCGGCACGACGACTATGACGGCTGCGCGGCGATTGCGGCGGCCGTCGCCACGCCGGTGCAGATCGGCGAAAACTTCTCGCAGGTGTACGACATGGAAAGGGCGCTCGCGGCGCGCGCCTGCGACTGCGTGATGCCCGACCTCGAGCGGATCGGCGGCATCACCGGCTGGCGGCGCGCGGCGGCCCTGGCCGCCGACGCGACGATGCCGATGTCGTCACACCTCTATCCGGAGGTGAGCGCGCATTTGCTGTCGGTGACGCCGACGGCGCACTGGCTGGAGTACGTGGACTGGATGAACCCGCTGCTCGCCGAGCCGCTCGTCGTGGTCGACGGACATGCCGTCCCCTCGAGTCGTCCCGGGCTGGGGCTGGCGTGGAACGATGAGATGGTGCGGCGCTACCAGCTGCCCGCTGCCGACGACCGGCTGTGATATAAGGGGCGCCGATGCGCTCGCGCCAACTCGTGCTGCTGGTGCTGGCACTCGCCGCCGGGGTCTTCGCCCAGTCGCCGACCGATCCGTTCCCCACACCGATACCCGCCACACAAGGTGTCATTCGCGTCCGCGTCGCGGAGTTCGCGTCGGTGCCCGACGTCGGCGGCGAGGCCGCGCGCATGATGCTGCTCGTCGACGAGCCGGGCACGCGCCGGCTCTTCGTCAACGACATGCGCGGGCCGCTCTACACGGTCAGCTACGACGGCCGCACGGTTACCCCCTATCTCGACGTCAACAAGCATGGCGTCCCGGTGCAGTCCATGGGACGTGAACGCGGCTTCCAGAGCTTTGCGATTCATCCGCAGTTCGCCCAGGCGGGGACGCCCGGCTTCGGCAAGCTGTACGTCTGGACCGACACGAGCGACAGGTCGCCGACGCCGGACTTCCGGCCCGGCGGCGGGAACAACACGCACCACACGGTGCTGCTCGAATTCACCGCCCGCACGCCGGGCGCCGCCACCTACGACGGAGGACCGCCGCGCGAGCTGCTGCGGGTCGAGCAGCCGTTCGCCAATCACAACGCCGGCCACGTGGGCTTCCATCCGCTCGCCAAGCCGGGCAGCCCGGAGTTCGGCCTGCTGTACGTCGCGTGCGCCGACGGCGGCAGCGGCGGCGATCCGCTCAACCTTGCACAGAATCTGGGCTCGCCCTTCGGCAAGCTGCTGCGCATCGACCCGCTCGGCGGTCCGCAAAGCGGACCGCCCGGCCAGCACAGCCCGGTCGGGTCGCGAAGCGACCCGACCTTGAACAGCGGCAATCGCAAGTACGGGATTCCGCCGAGCAATCCGTTCGTCGGCAAGTCCGGCGTCCTCGGCGAGATCTACGCCTACGGTCTGCGCAACCCGCAGCGTTTCGGCTGGGATCCGCGGAGGGGAATTCTCCTCCTCGCCGACATCGGGCAGAACATCGTCGAGGAACTGAGTGTGGTCACGCCGGGCGCGAATCTCGGCTGGAACAAGTGGGAGGGGAGCTTCGGCTACATCAGCCGGCAGGCCATCGATCTGGCGCGCCGGCGCGCCGATCCGTCCGTCACCTATCCGGTCGTCGAGTACGACCACCAGGATCCTCTGCTGCTGCCGGGCGATTCGGCGATCACGGGCGTCCACGTGTACCGCGGCGATGCTATCCCGCAGCTCACGAATCTGGTGTTGTTCAGCGACTTCCCGAGCGGCGAGATCTTCTACATCCAGGCCGACAAGCTGCCGAACGGCGGCCAGGACGCGATTCGCCGCGTGCTGCTGCACGAGGGCGGCGAGTCGAAGACGTTCCTGCAGCTGATTCGCGAGAAGAACGCCCGGCTGGGCAAACCGCCTGCGTCGCGCGCCGACCTGCGGTTCGGCGCGGGTGCGGACGGCCGTGTGTTCCTGCTCAACAAGCACGACGGCACGATCCGCCTGCTCGTGGCGGACGGCGTGGCATCACGATGAGGAGGAGACGTCCCATGCGCTTCATGACCATGCATTCACCCCACAAGACCCTGGTGGCCGGGCTGCTCATCGCTGGGCTCGCCTTCGCGACGGCGTGCTCGTCGCCGCAGCCCGAGCAGGCCGCCGGTGGCGGCGGCGCCGGCGTGACCGTCTTCGAGGGCGCACGCGTCATCGTCGGCGACGGCAGCGTCCTCGACAACGCAACGATTCTCGTCCGCGAGTCGCGAATCGAGCAGGTCGGTCCGGCGGGCCAGGTCCAGGTGCCGGAGGGCGCGGAGCGCGTCGACCTGGCCGGGAAGACGGTGATTCCCGGCATCATCGACGGTCACGTCCATCTGCGCTCGCAGTCGCGCGACACGCTCATCGAGGACCTCGAGCGGCGCGCCTACTACGGCGTGGTCGCCGCCGCGAGCATGGGGCAGGACCAGGGCGACATCCCGTATCAAGTGCGCAACGAGAGCATGACCGCGCCGAACATGGCGCGGTTCCTCACGGCGGGGCGCGGCATTACGGCGCCCGAGCCGGGACGGACCGAGGTGCCGTTCTGGGTCTCGACCCCTGACGAAGCGCGCGCGGCGGTGCAGGACAACGCCAAGCGGAAGGTCGACATCATCAAGATCTGGGTCGACGATCGCGACAACAAGTACAAAAAGCTGACGCCGGCGCTCTACGGCGCGGTAATCGAGGAGGCGCACAAGCACGGCATCAAGGTGACCGCGCACATCTACGAGCTCGAGGATGCGAAGGGGCTACTCAAGGGCGGTCTCGATGCGTTCGCACACGGCGTGCGCGACCGCGACATCGACGAGGAGTTCGTGCAGATGTACAAGGCGCGGCCGAACGTCATCCTCGTGCCGAACCTGCCGGGTCGCGGCGTCAAGACGGATGTGAGCTGGGTCAGCGACACGGTGCAGCCGTCCGAGCTGGAGAAGCTCCAGGCGGCCGCCGCCAAGGACGATCCCGAGGCGCAGAAGCTTTTCGGCATCCAGGCGCGCAACCTCGCCAAGCTGGCGGCCGCCGGCGTGAAGATTGGCATGGGGACGGACGGCAACACCCCCTACGGGCCGCATCTCGAGATGGAGGACATGGTGGCCGCCGGCATGTCGCCGCGTGACGTCCTCGTGGCCGCCACTCGTAACAACGCCGAGCTCCTGGGCCTCAATGACCTCGGGACCATTCAGGCCGGCAAGAGCGCCGATTTCGTCGTGCTCGACGCGGATCCGTCCGAGAACATCACCAATACGCGACGAATCAACGCGGTCTACATCCGGGGCATGGCGGTCGATCGCGCCGGCCTGCGCCAGAAGTTCATGGCCACGAAGCCGACGACGTAGTGTCACGAATACTGGGCCTCGCTGCGCTGCTGCTGGCGTCCGCCTCGCCGGCAGCGGCGCAGCTCGTCACGTTTCCCGTCGGCGGCGAGATGCGGCAGGCGTTCGTGTATGCTCCATCGACGCCGCCCGCCGGCGGCAGGCTGCCGGTCGTGCTCGCGTTTCATGGCCGTGGCGACAACATCCGCGATTTCCAGTTCGTCAATCTTCATCTCGCCTGGCGCGACGCGATCGTCGTGTACCTCCAGGCGCTCGATCGCGACGGCTATCCGGGCTGGCAGACCGAGCGCGGGCAGGACGGCGATCGCGACCTGAAGCTCGTCGACGCGGCGCTCGCCGCGCTGCGGAAGAAGTACGCCATGGACGAGGACCGGATCTATGCGGCCGGCTTCTCCAACGGGGCGGGGTTCACGTACCTGCTCTGGGCGGAGCGTCCCGACGTCTTCGCGGCCTACGCGGTGGTGGCGGGCCGCCTGCGACCCTCCGTGCGGCTCACGCAGCCGAAGCCGCTGCTGGCGGTGGCGGGGGAGCGCGATCCCCAGATTCCGATCGGCGATCAACGGGCCGCCATCCGCGCGGCGATGACCGTCAACGGCACCAATGCTCCCGTCGAGACCTGGATTCATTCGGGCGGCCACAGTTTTCCGCGCGGCACCTCCGAGCGGATCGTGGCGTTCTTCAAAGACCACACACGAAAGCGGTAAAGGGAGAGAAGCGATGCGACGTCACCTGAAATCATGCGGGATAGCGGCAGCCCTCGTGCTGGTCGGGGTGATCGGCGGATTCCAGCTCGCGGCCCAGGCGCCGGCGCCGCAGACGGCGCCCGCGCCGGCTGCGCCGCCGCCGGCGGGCCCACCGCCGCCGGACACCGCCGAGCTCCGCGCCGCCTATGAGAAGTGGCGGACCGAGTTCAAGACGTGGGGCAAATGGGGGACCGACGACAACAAGGGGACGTCGAACCTCATCACACCGCAGAAAGTGCTCAGCGCCGTCCGCCTCGTGCGCAACGGGATCGTCGTGTCGCTGGCGCCGCCGGTGCCGCAGGTGGCCGCGGCCGACGTGCAGCCCGCGGGTCTCTTCCGGCGCACCACGAACAACATCACGGAAGGGGGCACGACCGACAACTACCAGGTGAGCTATCACGGCCTGACCGTCGCGCACATGGACACGTGGTGCCACTTCTTCGAGAACGGGATGATGTACAACGGCGTGCCCGTGAAGGGGAACCTGTCGCCCGAAACCGGCTGCGCGAAGGGGAGCGTGATGAACTGGAAGGATGGCGTCTTCACGCGCGCCGTGCTCTATGACATCGCGCAGCTGAAGGGCGTCGACTGGGTGGAGCCCGGCACGCCAATCCGCCGCGCCGACCTCGAGGCGTGGGAGAAGAAGATGGGGGTGAAAGCGGGCCCGGGCGACGTCGTGCTGCTCTACATCGGCCGCTGGAAGCGCCGCGCGGCGGTCGGCCCCTGGGCGGGGCAGGTGTCCGGCTACTACGCCGACACGATTCCCTGGATGCACGAGCGCATGCCGGCGTTCATCGGCCACGACTTCAACATCGACTGGAACCCGCGTCCCGGCTGGGAGGGGATGCGCAACCCGATCCACGTGGCCGTTCTCAACTGGATGGGCATCAACATCGTCGAATGCCTGGATCTCGAGCAGGCCGTGGCGACGGCGCGGAAGCTGAAGCGGTACGAGTTCCTGATCTCGTTCGCGCCGCTGCCGGTCGAGGGAGGGACGGGATCGCCGCTCAACCCGCTGGCGATCTTCTGACATTCGGTTGTCAGTTGTCGGCTATCAGCTGCCAGACGTCCACTGGCCACTGACAACTGGCAACTGGCAACTGCTTCAGAACTCCACTTTCACAACGAGCTGCACCAGCCGCGGATCGGTATTCGTTTCGCTGATCCGCCCGAACGAGGGGCTGTTGATGTCGTAGTCGCCGACGAAGAAGTTCGTCGTGTTGAACAGGTTGAACACGTCGGCGCGGATCTGCAGCCCCCACCGATCTCGCAGCCGCAGGCGCTTGGCGACGGCGAGATCGAGCGTGAACTGTGCAGGGCCGTCGAAGTCGAGGAGCTCGAGGGTCCCCACTTCTCCCGCCATTGGATTGAAGAAGACCTGTCCGGCAAAGCCGGGCGCGTTGGTCTGCGTGTCCGGCCCCACGGCGCGGCCGGTCGTGGGATCGATCACCTTCGGGTCAATCCAGTAGATCTGGCCGTCGACCTCCCGCACGCCGAGCAGCTTGCGAATGTCTTGCGCGCTCAGCGTGGTCCGGGCTGTCTGAATTCCCGATCGGCCGATCCGATTGAAGGTCCCCCGCCGCGCCAGCAGCGAAATGGGCGAGCCGCTCTGCCAGTGGACGATCGTGCCGACCTGCCACCCGCCCGCGAGCCGCTCGGCGAGACCGCCCCGATTGAGCCAGCGCCGGCCCTGTCCGAACGGCAGCTCGACGATCGCGTTCGCGTTGATCGCGTGCGTGACGTGAAAGGGCGATCGTCCCTCGTTGAGCTCCGGCCGCGCGTTGTCGAGGAACGGCTCGAATCGCTGCTGCGTCGTACCGAAGGAGTTCACGCGGCTGTCGGCGAGCGTGTAGTTGATCTGGCCGAGCACGCCGCCGCGGAACGGCCGGCGCAGCTCGAGCTGCAGCGCGTGGTAGTCGGTGAACCCGCCGTTGTGGATCAAGTCCGCGACGTAGATGCCCGGGTTCGGCAGGAACATCTCGCGCGCGAGGGCGGCGATCGTCGGTCCTGCGCTCGTCATGTAGAGATCCGCCAGCCCCGCGACCTGTCCCGTCTGAATCAGGGTGCGCACGACCGCCGCCGTCAGGAAGCCGCCGCCGAACCGCGGAATGACCGTCAGCGGCTGGCTCCCCGGGATGGCGGGGTCGAACGCCGGGTTGAAGACGCCCGTCGCCTGCAGCGCCAGAGAGCCGTTCGTGCGGGCGCGCAGGAAATCGTCCTGAAAGGCGCCGCGCGGATTCATCTGGTTGAGGTCGATGCCGCGCCAGAGCCCGCGGCCGAACGTGCCGACGTAGCGTGCTTCGCCCGCCAGGAACCACGGCAGCTCGCGTGCCACGCCGACGCTGACCTGATGCACTTTGGGCTGTTTGATGTCCGGATCGATGGCGAAGGCGGCGGATCCGAGCGAGACATCGAGCTGATCGGCGTAGGTCCGCACGCGCGAAAACACGGGCACCGGCACCGCCGGGACGCCGGCCGCGAGCGTCGTGTACAGGTTCGTGAGCTCGGCATCCGCTTCGAGCCCGATGTTGTTGCTCGTCGCGTTGATGCCGACCGTGAAGGTCTCCTCGTTCACGAAGGTCAGCGCATAGCCGCCGCGAACAGAGGTGCGGCCGGTGCTGAACGGATCCCAGGCGAAGCCGACCGACGGGCCGAAGTTGTCGCGATCGGGCTCGTAGAACCCGCCGTCGACGAACGTCACGCGGCCGTTGCGATCGAACAGCACGTCGCGGACCGACCGGCCGCCGAGGACCGGCAAAAGCGCCAGGTTGTCGTCTTCGCGCAACGGCGCGTAGTACTCCCACTTCAATCCGGCGCGGACGCTCAAGTTCGGCCGCAGACGCCAGTTGTCCTGGAGAAACGCCGACGTGTTGTCCAGTCTGTAATTTGCGTCGAACGGCACTCCCGGGCGGAATCCCGACGCGGGGTCGCGCACGCGAAAGGTTTGAACAACGTCGCTGATCGTGCCTGACAGCACCGCGAGCCAGGCGTTCGCGAAGGCGAGATCGGCCGCGCTGATGCCGCCCGGAAACTGCGCCGCCGACAGCTGCACGCCGGCCGGCGCCGCCGCGCTGAAGTCGAACGTCACAGCGGGGAAGCGGCCGAAGGCATCGAACCTGTTGACGCGCATCTGCTGGAGCTGGCCGCCGAACTGCAGCTCGTGCCGGCCGCGCAGCCACGACCCGGTGCTGCTGTAGTGATACGTGCGCGTGTCGCGCCCTTGCGGCTGGAAGCTCACGACCGGATCGGTGACCAGCGGAAGCGTGAACAAGGCGTCACCGAAGTCCTCGCCGCTCTCGAAGGCAACGGGCGCCAGGTTCCCGCCGCCGCGCACCTCGTTCGTGAGGGCGCCGCGGCTCCAGCGCCAGGCGCCGACGTACCGCTTGACGGTCGAGTCCGTGAAGACGAGCGGCCGCCCGTGGATCTCGTCGACGTCGGCCCGGTCGTCCTTCTCATGGAACCAGGCGTAGTTGGCCTCGAAACGATGGGCGGGGGACGCTTCGTAATCGAGACGCAGTCCCCACTGATCGCGGCGCGTGTGGTTCTCTTGCAGGAAGCGGTGCCCGGCGGTGTTGAGCCGTCGCGTCTCCGTGGAGGTGCCCACGTCGAAGTTGTTCACGAGCCGCGCCGAGGGCAGCCGGCCCAGAATCTCGCGCTGGACGACCGGATCCGGCCGCAGCCCCGAGAGCTGGAGCACGTTGACCGCGCGGACCTGGCCGTCCGCGCCGGCGTACCGGAAGACACCCTGGAGCAGATCGTCGTGCAGCGGGATGACGATGTTCTGCGTCGCCTGCGTGCGGAGGCGGAACCCTTCGTAGTAGCCGTAGAAGAACAGCCGGTTCCGCACGATCGGTCCGCCGAGGGTGCCGCCGAACTGATTGCGCCGCAGCTCGGGCGCGGGCAGGCCGCTCCGTTCGTTGAAGAACGAGTTCGACCCGCGCGCATTCGTGCGGTTGAAGCCGAAGACATTGCCGCGGAACATGTTCGTCCCCGACGGCGTGACGAGGCGTGCGGTGCTCGCGCCGCCGGCCGCCTCCGCGCCGGGCACCGTCGTAATCGTGAGTTCGGCCACGGTGTCGGCCGTCGGCCGGTTCGGCACGAAGTCGAGCGCGTTGCCACGGATGAAATTGTCCTGGATGTTGATGCCGTCCAGCGTGATCTGTGTCCAGGTGGGACGGCCGCCGTTGATGACCGTTGGTGTGCGGGTCGGAATGCCCGCAACGCCCGCCTGCAGGCGGATCAGCTCGATCGGGTTGCGCCCGTCGAGCGGCAGATCGACGATCTGCCGCTGCACCACCGTCTGCGTCACTTCCGACGTCGTCGTCTGCACGAGCGCGCCGGCGGCGGTGACGGTGAGCGCCTCGGTGACCGATCCGACCTCGAGGTGCACGGTGAGCGATCGCTCGACGCCGACGTTGACGTCGACCTCGGTGAAGGTCGCCGGCCGGAAGCCGGCCAGCATGAACGTCACCGTGTAGAGTCCCGGCTGCACCTGCGGAAACAGAAACGCGCCGACCTCGGTCGTCGTGGTCGTCTGGGTCTGGCCGGTGAGCGTGTTCTGCAGCGTCACGGCGACGCCGGGGACGACTGCGCCTGTGTTGTCGAAGACCGTACCGGCGAGCCGGCCGAAGGCCGACTGGGCGGAAGCGGCGGCTGACGAGACCAGTGCCACCGCCAGAACGTGACCCCAGACCCGAACGTGAACGTGACGACGAACCGAGAAGCGAGAACCGAGAAATGTGAACGCCATCTGCGTGGTTCAGTGTCCGAGCACGAGCGCAAAGATGAGCGGCGCCACGATCGTGGCGTCCGACTCGATGATGAACCGCGGCGTATCGACGTCGAGCTTCCCCCACGTGATCTTCTCGTTCGGCACCGCGCCCGAGTACGACCCATAGCTCGTCGTCGAATCGCTGATCTGACAGAAGTAACGCCAGCGCGGCACCGCGCGGCCGAGATCCTGCGCCAGCATCGGCACGACGCAGATGGCGAAGTCGCCGGCAATGCCGCCGCCGATCTGGAAGAACCCTGTTGGCCCGTGATCCGCGTCGCGCATGTACCAGTCGGCGAGGGCCTGCATGTACTCGATGCCGCCGCGGATCGTGTGAGGGTTGTTGATGTCGCCACGCATCAGCCGCGCGGCAAACGCGTTGCCGAGCGTCGAGTCTTCCCAGCCCGGGACGAATATCGGGATGTTGCGCTCGCCGGCGGCGACGACCCAGCTCTCGGCGGTGTCGATCGCATACATCGGCGCCAGCCGGCGCTCCCGAACCAGACGGTACGCGTACTCGTGTGGAAACCAGCGCTCGCCGCGCCGGTCGGCCTCGACCCACAGCTCGT